>Ga0206949_1005_pt1 | contig 77422 bp, 61 predicted proteins | sample Alteio_BWOrgHeat_40_FD_153240 | JGI IMG/M metagenome (GOLD analysis project Ga0206949, IMG submission 153240) | Enriched cells from forest soil in Barre Woods Harvard Forest LTER site, Petersham, Massachusetts, United States -... | ecosystem: Environmental > Terrestrial > Soil > Temperate forest >...
CACTTTGCACCGCGCAGTTATCATGTGTTGATGGCGCTGCAACGGTGACGTTCGCACCGCAATCGCCTGCATCATTATTTACAGAGATGTTTGCAACGGTGATCGTTGGTTTTTCATTATCTGTTACTGTGATGTTTTGTGTAGTGGTTTGTGTGTTGCCATGGATATCTGTTACCGTCCAGGTTACCACTGTTGTTCCTACAGGATAATGATCGCTTGCATTTGCTGTATGATTATAGCTGTTCGTTACACTTGCTACCGCACAGTTATCATGCGTTGCCGGTGCAACCACTGTTACATTGGCCCCGCAATCTCCTGCATCAGCTGTTTGCGTCTGATCTCCCGCCGATACGATCGTTGGGTTTTCATTATCCGTTACAGTAATATTCTGTGTTGTTGTTTGTGTGTTGCCATGAATATCTGTTACTGTCCAGGTTACTATTGTTGTTCCTACAGGATAATGATCGCTTGCATCTGCTGTATGATTGTAACTGTTCGTTACGCCTGCTACCGCACAATTATCATGTGTCGTTGGTGCAACTACTGTTACGTTCGCTCCACAATCATTTGCATCTGCAGTCTGAGTTTGATCTCCAGCCGATACGATCGTTGGTTTTTCATTATCTGTTACAGTAATTGACTGTGTAGTTGTTTGTGTATTGCCATGAATATCTGTTACCGTCCAGGTTATTACTGTTGTTCCTACAGGATAATGTGCATTGGCGCTTGATGTTCCGGTATAATCGTTGGTTACACTTGCTACCATACAGTTATCATGTGTTGTTGGTGCAACCACTGTTACATTCGCTCCGCAATCGCCTGCATCTGCAGTTTGTGTCTGGTCTCCCGCCGATACGATCGTTGGTTTCTCATTATCTGTTACAGTGATATTCTGTGTTGTTGTTTGTGTGTTGCCATGAATATCTGTTACAGTCCAGGTTACCACTGTTGTTCCTACAGGATAATGCGCATTGGCACTTGATGTATGCGTGTAATCATTCGTTACTGATTGAACATTGCAGTTATCATGTGTTGCTGGTGCAACTACTGTTACATTCGCTCCGCAATCTCCTGCATCTGCTGTCTGTGTCTGATCTCCTGCTGATACGATCGTTGGTTTCTCATTATCTGTTACAGTGATATTCTGTGTTGTTGTTTGTGTATTGCCATGAATATCTGTTACTGTCCATGTTACTACTGTTGTTCCTACAGGATAATGATCGCTTGCATCTGCTGTATGATTGTAACTGTTCGTTACGCCTGCTACTGTACAGTTATCATGCGTTGCCGGTGCAGCCACTGTTACATTCGCTCCGCAATCGCCTGCATCTGCTGTCTGTGTCTGGTCTCCTGCTGATACGATCGTTGGTTTTTCATTATCTGTTACAGTAATTGACTGTGTAGTTGTTTGTGTATTGCCATGAATATCTGTTACCGTCCATGTTACTACTGTTGTTCCTACAGGATAATGTGCATTGGCACTTGATATATGCGTATAATCATTGGTTACGCTTGCTACCGTACAGTTATCATGTGTTGTTGGTGCAACCACTGTTACGTTCGCTCCGCAATCGCCTGCATCCGCAGTTTGCGTCTGGTCTCCTGCTGATACGATCGTTGGTTTTTCATTATCCGTTACAGTAATATTCTGTGTTGTTGTTTGTGTGTTGCCATGAATATCTGTTACTGTCCATGTGATCACAGTTGTTCCTACAGGATAATGCGCATTGGCACTTGATGTATGCGTGTAATCATTCGTTACTGATTGAACATTGCAGTTATCATGTGTTGTTGGTGCAACCACTGTTACATTCGCTCCGCAATCGCCTGCATCTGCAGTTTGCGTTTGATCACCAGCCGATACGATCGTTGGTTTCTCATTATCTGTTACAGTAATTGACTGAGTAGTGGTTTGTGTATTACCATGGATATCTGTTACCGTCCAGGTTACTATTGTTGTTCCTACAGGATAATGATCGCTTGCATCTGCTGTATGATTGTAACTGTTCGTTACACCTGCTACCGCACAGTTATCATGTGTTGCTGGTGCAGCCACTGTTACGTTCGCTCCACAATCATTTGCATCTGCAGTCTGAGTTTGATCTCCGGCCGATACGATCGTTGGTTTTTCATTATCTGTTACAGTAATTGACTGAGTAGTGGTTTGTGTGTTGCCATGGATATCTGTTACCGTCCAGGTTACTATGGTTCTTCCAACCGGATAATGGCCGCTTGCATTTGATGTATGCGTATAATCATTCGTTACTGATTGTACACCACAGTTATCATGCGTTGCCGGTACACCCACTGTTACATTGGCTCCGCAATCGCCTCCATCCGCTGTCTGTGTCTGATCCGCCGCTGCGGTGATCGTTGGTTTTTCTGCATCTGCAACTATTACATTGAATGTGCAGGTAGTTATCAATCCAACATGATCCGTTGCTGTATAAGTTACAACCGTTGTTCCTACAGGGAATGTTTCTCCCGATACATGGTTGGTTGATAAACTTACACCCGGACAATTATCGCTCGCCGTTGGCGGGTTCCAGTTCACTATCGCATCGCATCTGCCGCCTGCTGCGTTAACCGTAATGTTACCAGGGCAACCTGTTATCACCGGTGGCTGGTTATCTACTACTGTAACCGTAAAGCTTGCCGTTGTTTTATTGCCATGTATATCCGTTGCTGTATACGTAATCGTATTCACACCAACAGGTAATAATGAAAATCCAAACTGCTCATAGAATACATCATCGCTTACTAAGCTTGCTACACCGCAATTATCTGATGCCGTTGGTTTGGCCCAGCCTGCAAGTGTTGCACAGTTAAGCGTTAATGCATTAACCGTAATATTCGCAGGCATATTACTGATCACAGGATGTTCATCATCTGTTACCGTAATATTCTGCGTGGTTGTATTCGTGTTGTTATGAATGTCTGTTACCGTCCATGTGATCGTTGTTATGCCTACCGGATAATGTGCGCTCGCATTGGATGTTCCTGTATAACTGTTGGTAACACTTGCTACCATACAGTTATCATGCGTTGCCGGTGCAGCTACTGTTACATTAGCTCCGCAATCTCCATGATCGGCAGTTTGTGTCTGGTCTCCAGCCGATACGATCGTTGGTTTTTCATTATCGGTTACAGTGATATTCTGTGTGGCCGTTTGTGTATTGCCATGAATATCTGTTACTGTCCACGTGATCGTTGTTATGCCTACAGGATAATGTGCATTAGCGCTTGATGTATGCGTGTAATCATTCGTTACTGATTGAACATTGCAGTTATCATGTGTTGTTGGTGCAACCACTGTTACATTCGCTCCGCAATCTCCTGCATCCGCAGTTTGCGTTTGATCACCAGCAGATACGATCGTTGGTTTTTCATTATCCGTTACTGTGATATTCTGTGTAGTGGTTTGTGTGTTGCCATGAATATCTGTTACTGTCCACGTGATCGTTGTTATGCCTACAGGATAATGTGCATTAGCGCTTGATGTATGCGTGTAATCATTCGTTACTGATTGAACATTACAGTTATCATGTGTTGCTGGCGCTGCCACAATTACATTCGCTCCGCAATCTCCTGCATCCGCAGTCTGTGTCTGGTCTCCTGCTGATACGATCGTTGGTTTCTCTGTATCGGTTACGATCACGTTTTGCGTTGCTGTGCTTCGGTTTCCACCGATATCAGTAACTGTCCATGTGATCGTTGTTGTTCCAACAGGATAATCGGCTGTCAGTGCCAGTGCATCGCTTCTCACGCCCACTGTTGATACAACTGAACAATTATCTGTTGATGTTGGCGCTGCGACTGCAACTGTTGCAGCGCATTTGCCATTATCATTATTTACTGAAATAGCCAGCGGTGTTGTAATAACCGGCGCTGTAACATCATGCACGATCACTGTTTGTGTTTGTGCCGATGTATTGCCATGCCCATCGGTATAACTCCAATGAATGGTATACGTTCCCTGTACTGTATAGGTTACAGGATCTGTTGTTGTTCCCGTTACCGTTCCGATACAATTATCTGTTGCATGCGGTGCAGCTGCAGTTGCCGAACACTCTCCTGTGATCGTTGGCAGGTTGGTAATATTTGGAACAGGCGCTGTAACATCCTGTATGGTCACTGCCTGTGTTTGTGTTGAAATGTTGCCATGCCCATCATTATAACTCCAATGAATAGTATACGTTCCCTGTGCAGTATAGGTTACAGGGTCTGTGGTGGTAGCTGTAACAGTACCCGCACAATTATCTGTTGCCGTTGGTGCGGCTACGGTTACTGAACATTCTCTTGTGATCGTTGGAAGTGAAGTAACATTCGGTACCGGTGCAATATTATCTTTTACTGTTACAATTGCAGTAGCAGTATTCGTATTGCCATCGGCATCTGTTACGATCAGGGTAACGGTATTATCTCCGAGCTTGCTGCAATCAAATGAATTGCTTGGTGCAGACCCGCCGGAATAAGTTGCCTGAACAAATAAATGCTTAACCGTTCCGTTACATGGATCGCCAAATGTGCCATTCGATGCAGGTATGGTTGCACTGTTCTTGTTAAGCGCCAATGACTGCACAACAGACATACTGTTAGATGCATTACATGAACCGAGCGTAAAGTTTCCACAGGTTCCGCCTGGCGTGCCATAGCTCGCAAAATCAATAGAAGTGATCAGCGTACCTGCAGGTGCAGATAAAATAACATTGCTGTTTTCAGCAGCAGTGCCGCAAATGGTTCCTTTGCTTTGAACACTCAGGTTTACGGTGCCGCAATTATCATGGCTTCCGTTATCTATATCGGCAGGGTTAACTGTTACATGCCCTGTTGCATCCAGGAATACAGTGATATTTTTTGTGATCACTACCGGTTTCACATCATCAACTACCGTTACATCAAAACTATTGGTAACAGTTGAGCAAGGATTGGTTGCCGATACTACAACATGTGTAACACCTTTATTAAATGTTAACCCGCTGCCGGTACCCGTACCGGTTCCGGTTGTTACACCCGTTAAAGTATATGTAACCGCAGGAGCAGGAATTCCTGTTACTGATAATGGATAAGTAACTACTGCATCGCAACTGTTTGCAGAAGTTGAATTTTGTACATATATATTGGTATTGATAAATGCCGGAACGGTACAGGTGATCTGTGCCTTCACTGCAAAATCATATGATGCTTCATCACAATCATTACTATTAACGGTTACTGTTGCTGTCTCCACACCAACCGCAGTTGCATTAAAAGTAACATTGAATGTTGCACTTCCATTTGCTGCAACAGTTGCAGGGAATGAAATACCGCTTACAGTAAAGTTCGCAGCATTTGTTCCGCTGATACTGATGGATGAAACAGTTAACGGCGCTGTTCCTGTATTCTGTATCGTATATGTTTTGGTAACAGGTGTTGATGGTAATGTTCCGCCGAAATCTGTATTGTCTGAAGTGGACGGCGTTGCATCTCCTTTCGCGATCGTTACACTGTTACCGGTAAGATTGATATCTGGCGCAGTAACCGTGATCACCTGTGTGCAGGTTGATGTATTACCCGCAGCATCTGTTACTGTCCATACCACATTGGTTGAACCAACAGGATATAAACCGGATGCATTGGATGTGTTGTTGAAATTATTGTTCAACACCAATCCTGATAAAGCCGGCGCTCCGCTAACCCAGTTTGAATTTGCACCGCTTAAATTAAAATTAGTCACTGAACCATTGAAAGCAGCATTGCCTTGTGTATTGGTCAATGTAGTTACACCTGCATTTGACCCGCCGGCAACGCCCTGGTCAAAACCATATCTTGAAACAAGGCCCGCTGGTGAACCTGTTAATGCAACGTTCATATTCGCATTGATCTCTGCCGATGTACGTGCCACGTTCCACACGCGTACTTCATCCATCACAGAATTAAGGAAGTTAGAACCCTGGTATTGGCCCAGTGTAAGCACACCTGATAAATAAGTAGATGCAGTTGTGCTGCTGTTTATTACAATACCATTTTTATAAAGCTTCATGGTATGCGTAGGTGCATCATAGGTTACTGCCACATGCGTCCACTGTGCCACAGGGAACTGGTTCGGATCCCTTATGGTCTGGCCGCCATGCTGAAAACTGTTTGATGCAGAAAGCTGGTTGTTCTCTATCCAGAAAGGATAATCATCTGCAGAAATAATATTACCCGATGGATTGGTACTCTTTGTATATACCCATGCTTCTTTTGTATAAGATGAATTGGATGCTAACTGGTTGCCGATCGTTACAAAATCATTTTGTCCGTCAAAATCCAGCGCATTATTATTTGAATATCCTGAGCAATTATCAGATACGGATGGCGATATCACCACAACCTGTGCACTGCATTGGCCAGCTGTATTTACGACAGACTGATCAGGCGCGCAAACAAGAACAGGCGGTGTTACATCTTTTACAATCACTGTTTGTGTTTGTGTCTGGATATTTCCATGCCCGTCATTATAAGACCAGGTAATGGTATAGGTACCCTGCGAATTGTAGCTTAATGGATCTGTTGTTGTACCGGTTACATTTCCAACACAATTATCAGTGGCGGTCGGAATAGTAGACACAGTTACTGAACACTCACCCGTTAATACCGGCAACGTAGTTACATTCGGAACCGGTTTGGTTACATCAGGTACAGTGCCGATAGTGATCGGTTGAGAAGCAGATACACAAGTGGTTGCTGATTTTACAACAATCGTATAGGAACCCGCTGCAAGACCATTAAATACATTCGGCGATTGATAAGTTGTACCGCCATCTATTGAATATTGATAAGGCGCTGTTCCGTTGGCTGCGGTAACCGTAATGGTTCCATCAGATCCGCCTGAACAGTTTACATCTGTTTTAGCAATTGTTGCAGTTGGCAATGTATTTACCGTAACTGTTACAGAGCCCGATGCATTATTTGAGCAGGTAGTTGCGCTTGCATCTTTCACAGAAACCAACGCATAGGTGAACGTACCCGCAGTTCCGGTTGGAACAGCTACCGTTGCTGTATTACCTGTTGAAGTAACCGTTTGTTGTGTTCCGCCATTAATGGTATAAGTAAATGTATAAGGCCCCGTTGTATTGGCGCCGGTGAAAGTAATATTTGGTGGAGATGCATTCTGACAAACAGCAGTTGTTCCGCTGATGGTTGCTGTTGGCAATGCATTTACCGTTACAGTGGCAGAACCAGATGCAGTTGCAGAACAAAGTGTAGCGCTTGCATCTTTTACAGAAACCAATGTATACGTAAAGGCTCCGGTAGTTCCGGTTGGAACAGTTACCGTTGCAGTATTACCGGTTGAAGTAACCGTTTGTTGCGTTCCTCCATTAATGGTATACGTAAATGTATAAGGTGCTGTTGCATTGGCTCCGGTAAATGTTACACTTGGTGCAGTTGTATTTTGGCAAACAGCAGTTGTTCCGCTGATCGTTGCTGTTGGCAATGCATTCACTGTTACAGTAGCAGAACCTGATACAGTTGCAGAACAAAGTGTTGCGCTGGCATCTTTTACAGAAACCAATGCATACGTAAATGTTCCTGCAGTTCCGGTTGGAACAGTTACTGTTGCTGTATTGCCTGATGAAGTAACCGTTTGTTGTGTACCGCCATTAATTGTATAAGTGAAAGTATAAGGCGCTGTTGCATTGGCACCGGTAAAAGTAATATTTGGTGAAGATGCATTCTTACAAACAGCAGTTGTTCCGCTGATGGTTGCTGTTGGCAATGGATTAACCGTTACGGTTGATGTGGCCGAGCCTGTACATCCATTTGCATCGGTTCCGGTTACAGAATAAGTGGTGGTAGCCGATGGCGTTACAGTAATGGCTGCCGTTGTTGCATTACCCGGTGTCCATAGCCAGTTATTAACTGTTGCACCGCTACCGCCATTATTGTATGTAACAGTAACCACTGCAAACGAATTGCTCAATGAAGGTGACTGGTAGAATCCGAAAGGTGTACCTGTATTACCGATCACGATCGTATTCGTTCCACCTACTGCATAGCTGGCAGGTGTGAAATTTAAAGTAACAATTCGCGGTGTTGATGGCGCACTGCAATCACAGAAGTTCTGTGTCTGGAAGAAAGGAGGAGCAGAAACACCATTGAGTGTAGTGGTATGCGTGTAACCTGAATTACATTCCACACCTATTGATATCTGGATATTCACATTGGTAACCGTTCCTGTTCCTGCATCCGTCCAGCTAAAGCCCTGGCCATTGGATCCATAATGGCTTCCTGTACCGCAATCGTTCGGTACATTGATCAGTGACGATAATGGAATATTATATGTTCTTGTTTGCCCTATATTTTGTGAAGCAGTCAATGTTACCGAACTACCCGCGCAAACAGCGGCGGGTGATGGAGTGATCGCAATCACAGGCGGTGTGTTCACTGTTACAGTGGCAGAACCCGATACAGATGCTGCACAAAGCGTTGAACTCGCATCTTTCACAGAAACCAATGCATACGTAAAGGTTCCCGGTGTTCCGGTTGAAACATTTATGGTTGCTGTATTGCCTGATGAAGTAATGGTTTGCTGTGTACCGCCGTTAATGGTATACGTAAATGTATATGGCGCTGTTGCATTTGCCCCGGTAAAAGTTATTGTTTGTGGAGATGCATTCAGACAAACAGCAGATGTTCCGCTGATAGTTGCCGTTGGCAATGCATTTACCGTTACAGTGGCAGAGCCTGATGCAGTTGCGGAACAAAGTGATGCGCTTGCATCTTTTACAGAAACCAATGCGTATGTAAACGTGCCCGCAGTTCCGGTTGGTGCAGCAATCGTTGCTGTATTACCTGATGAAGTAACAGTTTGCTGCGTACCTCCATTAATGGTATAAGTAAATGTATAAGGTGCCGTTGCATTAGCGCCGGTAAAAGTAATATTAGGTGAAGATGCATTCTTACAAACAGTAGTTGTTCCGCTGATGGTTGCTGTTGGTAATGCATTCACTGTTCCCGATACAGCCACATTCACAGTTACTGATGCGGAAACCAATACCACGTTCCCTGAAATTGCGCCAACAGGATCGCCTGCAGATGAGCGTACAAAAATAGTTGTACTGCCTACAGTACCGCCTGTTTGTGCAAGCGTTACAGTACTGCCGTAACCACTTCCTGCTGCAGTTGATATTTCAAATCCTGCAGGAGCAGTTGCTGTGATGTTGGCTGATAAGTTGCTGCCTGTTACATTGAATTGCTGAACATTCGGGCTTGCCGAAGCAATACCCACACATGCAGCAATCGTACCTGTTACAGCACCTGGCGTAATAGCCGGTTCAATAACCGTAATGGTATTTGAACTTGCGCCCTGTCCTGTAACGGATGTTTTATCCGCCCTTACGCGGTAATAATAAGTTGTACCTGCAGTTAAACCCGTTACGGTTTTTGTAAGCGTTGGCGATGCAATGGTAAATGGAGAGCCGCTTATGGCACTTGCAAAAGTTGGGCTGGTAGAAACATCTAACAGGTAATTGGTTACTATGCCAATAGCCGGTGCTGTCCAGTTGGCCGTAAAGCCCGTGCCGGTAAGTGTTGTGGCCGCTGTTGCATTCGGAACCACCATTGCATAACTCTCTACCCAGTTTGTTGCCGTTCCGTTCAATGCAAAGTTTGCATTAAGCGTACCATTATTATTATTGCCTGAAAGATCGATCAGTGTGTTGATGCCTGCATTATTTGCACCTCCAACACCTTCATCAAAATTATAATAAGCAACCAGGTTCGCCTGCGGAACTGTTGAAACAGTTGTCATATCAGACTGTATCTGCGCCTGTGTCCTTGGCGTGTTCCAGATATGTATTTCATCTATCATACCTGTAAATGCCTGGCCCGGGAATTCCGGAGAATTTCCAAATGTCAGGGTTTCGCCGGCAGGTTGTGGGCCAGCGTTACTAGTTGTTGTTTCAAGGACACCGTTTACATATAGTTTAAATAAACCTGCAGCGTGATCCCATGCAGCTGTTATATGCACCCATCTGTTCAAAGGCAATACAGTAGTTCCAAACGTTTGTACCCAGGCATTGCTCGATGTTCCGGCTGTCCATACTTCTGCGCCTATCACTCCATTTATAATGAATAGATTATAGTCGCCGCTTTTCCTGATAATAGAATTAACACCGGAAACAGATGTATAATACGCCCATGTTTCAAGCGTAAATCCCGAAAGGCCAAGATTAGTAACAGATGCTGTTTGATTGATGGTTATTGCTGTAGGCAAAGCTCCATTAAATCCTAATGCATTTCCCGGAGGTGTCAGGTTCACTGTCACTGTAGCAGAGCCCGAAACAGAAGCCGAGCATACTGTTGCACTTGCATCTTTCACAGAAACCAACGCATACGTAAAGGTTCCGGCTGTTGCTGTTGGAACGCTTACGGTTGCAGTATTACCCGATGAAGTAGCTGTTTGTTGTGTACCACCGTTAATGGTGTAAGTAAATGTATAAGGAGCCGTTCCGTTTGCACCGGTAAAAGTAATATTAGGTGCAGATGAATTCTGATAAACGAAAGTTGTTCCGCTGATAGTAGCGGTTGGCAATGGATTTACTGTAATGGCCATTGGTGCAGATGTTGCGCTGCAACCGGCGCTTGTTACGGTTACGGTATAATTGTTAGTAGCAGTTGCCGGAATAGATGCAGTAGTTGCACCGCCTGGCGACCATGAATAACTGCTGAAACTTCCCGGTGCATTGGATGGGATAAAGTTTGCTGCAGCAGTAAGCGTAGCTGTTACATTATTTACGCTGGCATCAGTAAGACTGAGGCCGGATGTTTCATTCATTTTATAATATGCCACAAGGCCGGCAGTATTGCCCGGTATTTCGGCAAAACGGTTGGCCAGCAGTTGCGCAGGAGTCCTGACAACGTTCCAGATGCGAAGTTCGTCCATGATACCGTTGTACAGTTCACTGCCCGCATCGCCAACAGCTCTCTGGCCAATGCGCAATGTGGTACCTGTGGTATTAAGTGTTTTTGCCCCGCTCACATCCAGTACACCATCAACATATAAACGAACCGTAGAACCATCAAAAGTAACCGCAACATGATGCCAGTTGCCGTCGCTTATATTGATATTGCCCTGCAGGTCGTTATTCTCTCCTACAAAATAGATCCGGCTGTTCACAATGATCAGTCCCGACCGCTGGCTGGTGCTGATTTGTCCCCAGTTAGCAATAACGCCATTTGTAGCAATAGTTGTTTTTACCCATGCTTCAATGGTGCGGTTGGCATTGCCAACAGGTAATGCCGGGTTATTACTTTCAGCGTATTGCGTACCACTCAATTGCATAGCATTGCCAAGCGCAGATACATTCAGGTTTACAGAACCACCCGCACAGAATGTTGTTGCACCTGATGCATAAATAATAGGCGTTGGTAATGGATTAACGTTTACGGTAACCGCCGTACGTGATAACGAAGTACATGAAGCACTGCTCGTAACATCAACATAATAGGTTCCGGTTGCGGTAAGCGCCCCTGTTGTATAAGCCGCACCTGTAAATACAGGTGTGCCGCCTGTTAATGAAGTATACCAATTGAATACTGGAGATGTGGCAGTGGATGATGCTGTTAAAGTAGTTGTACTGCCTGAGCATATGGTCAGAGTACCTGTTACATTACTTATTGTTGGCAATGCACTCACTGTTCCTGAAACTGCAACATTAACTGAAGCTGCAGCGCCTGAGCTGAGTACCACGTTACCTGCAATAGCTCCTAATGCTGCGGTAGAAGAAGCTCTTACATAAATGGTAGTATTGTTAACCGTACCATTGGTTTGTGTCAGCGTAAGTGAATTGCTGTAACCGCTTCCTATAGTTGTTGATATTTCAAAACCGGTTGGAGCGGTTGCAATGATATCAGCCGTTAAATAAACACCGGAAGCTGTAAACTGTTGCACATTCGGGCTTGCAGAAGCTGTGCCTGCGCATGCCGCAATGGTTCCGCTTGCAGTTCCGCCGGTAATAACCGGAGGTGTGTAATAGGCGATCTGGTTATTTTCCATTGCCTGGCGGTCGGTAGCACCTAACGCTGTTGCAAAAACGATGATCTCCGGAACGGATCCGGTAAAAGCAGTTCCGTTATCTATTCCTATCAAACCGGTGCTTACAGAAGAAGTAAAATGTTGCGAAACAGAACCGGTAACTACATTTCCGTTTCTTGATTCTGTAACTGATCCGCCGCTTCCTGTCCATGCTGCATTCATCACATATCCCTTGTTGGAAACGATCGGGCCCATATCTAAGAAAGAAGAAGAGCCGAATGTTGTATATAATCCAAACGCACCCGCTGATGTTAATGGTGCAAGGCCCGGCCCGAAAACTGAACCCGAAGATGACCAGGCAAGTATCGCGTTAAAGCCTGTTTGTAACGTACCCTGAGAATGAATAGTGGCAAAGGTTCCGGTTGCATCGATCAATGTTGCCGCAAAAGGAATGTTCATAAAACGCGAAGCCGTTGCATCAAAAGTGAGGCTTGGCCTGTTATTGAGGAAAGCAGAAGTAGTAATAACGCCGGATGCCACGATCTGTGGTTGATTGCCGGCAATTGTCTGCGTAGCATCATTTCCGTTTCCGCTTTGGTCATATAAAATGCTGACAAAACCATTCACAGAGGCGTAAAATGTACTGAATGACTGAGTACTGTTTAAAGTTAAACCTGATGTTCCCACTACTTTAATAGTAGCCACACTGGTAGCGCTTACCAATCCTGATCCGTCAAAAGCTATATCGGCTTCTGCATTGTCTGATGACCTGCGCACCCTGATTGCCGCACCGGTATAAGCAGAACCCAACTTCCTAAGCGAATAGGCTGTTAGTGCCGGCGTTGAAGCAGTGAGCCCGATATTATTTAACGTTATAATATTAGTTACCGTTAAAACAGAAGTAGTGCTCGCTGCAGTATAGTTCGTAGTTGCAGCCTGGTTAGCTGTAATGGTTGATGTTCCTGCACCCACTAATGTAACAGTGGTTCCGCTGATGGTTGCAACAGATGTATTACTGCTTGTATAAGTGATCGCACCTGGGCTCGTACTGGTCGGCGCAGTGATCGTATAAGAACCTGTGCTTAATAATTTACCCTGGTTTGCAAACGTACCTAATACCGGTGCAATTTTATTTACGGTTAAAGTAAATGTAGTTGTACCCGTTAAATAAAAACCATTGGCAGCCTGTGTAGCCGTGATGGTTGCTACACCCCCACCAACTATTGTAACCGTATTGCCGCTTACCGTTGCCACAGCCGTATTACTGCTGCCGTAACTGAAAGCGCCTGCACTGTTACTGGTTGGATTGGTGATGGTAAAAGCAGCATCGCCAAAGTTTTTGGTTACGTTAGACATTGCACTGATCGTTGGCGGCCCCGAAACTGCGATCGTAAAACTCTGGTCGGTGGTTGCGGTACCATTGCTTACCCTTATTGTAACAGGGTTGTTACCGATATCACCTGAAGCCGGCGTACCTGTTAAAGAAGCGCCGGTTTGCAGTTTGGCAACTTTGTTGCCGCCGAAATCACCAAATACCAATGCGCCGGTTGGCGTGATTGACATACCCCATACATAACTGGTTGCAGTGTATACAGTTGAAAAAGAGGAAAGATTAGGTACATATTTACGCACATATTGAAAACCGCTTACATATACGTTGTCATTCACATCTATCTTAACATCACTCGGGTTACTAAGACCCGTGACCACCTGCGTAAGAGCGGCCGTTGACAGATTATATGTATAAATAGAACCTGTTCCATAAGAAGCGATATACATCAGACCCGCTGAATTAAAACCAAGTCCAAAAGGGCTATTTACTGATACCACATCAGTTGCTGCAAGCGTACCAAGATCGAGCTTTACGATCTTACTGTAATCATACATCGCGATATACATGAAACCTCCATAATATGTCATGGAGAGATAACCTTCCGTCAGGCCCGAATTATACACTAATGTTTCAGAAGTAGGGTTGCTCAAACTAACCTTGTTGATGATGGTTTTGCCCAACACGGTATTCGTATAGTACGATATATACAGGAACCCATTATATACATACATAGCATATACATACCCGCCTTGTCTGGTAAACCAAAGTGTGGTTGTGCCATCCGGAGCAATTTTGTATACACCGGTGCCATTATTATTGGTTACATAGATATTGCCCGCGGGATCCCCGGCGATACCGCCCGGCTGCGATACTGTTCCCCCAAACTGGGTAGCCGTAGCCTGGCCATTGTTGTTCAGTGTTAACCACGCAGGTTTTGTAATGGTGGAGAAGGTCAACACATTGTTTGATGGATCAGTAGCCGATACAGCATATGTATAAGGGCTTGCCACAGTAGCCGTAGTAACCGGCGTAGATGAAAAAGTTGGCTGCGCCTGGGCAATACCCACAGATGCGATCACCATCAAAATACTTACAACAAATGTAGAATAAGCGCGTAAAGCTGTTCTCATAAAGCGGTGTTTGGTAGTTAGTAGTACGTAGTCAATACATTTCAAAATGAAATATTCAGACTACGATGCAGTAAAGTAGCTTGTTAATACATCTAATCATAACCTATTTGATTAACACATCGAATAAGTAGATTAAAGGAGCTTATCAGTAGATGTAAAAAATAATATGGTTAAAACTTGAACATTTAGTATTTTTAAAATCCTTGCTAAAAGTCTATTTACCAAAGCATTAGATTTAAAATCCATAGATGACCTATAAGTGCATTATTGTTGAAGACAATATCCTCGAACGCGATGCGTTGGCGATGAAGATCAGGAAGATCGAGAGCCTCTCTCTCAAAGCCGTTTTATCGGATGGAATGGAAGCCATTACGGTCTTGAAAAACGAAGAGATAGACATTGTTTTTTCCGATATCGATATGCCCGATCTTTCGGGTATCGAGTTATTGAAAAGCCTGAAACAGCCACCCGTTTTTATTTTTATCTCCGCACATACAGAACACGCCGCTGAAAGTTTTAACCTCGATGTGATCGATTATATTGTAAAGCCCGCTAAACTTGAAAGGTTGATCAAAGCAACGGATAAGGCGATCGAATACATCAATGCCAAGAGAAAACTATCGCTTGAACCATCGGTTAAACAGCCGGCCACACAATCATCAAATGATATTATGCGTACCATTGATGCGCAGGATTATTTTTTTATCAAAGAAAAGAATTCGCATATCAAAGTAAATATGGGTGATGTACTTTATATTGAAAGCATGGGCGATTTTTCCAAGATCATTACCACGAAACAGAAAACGCATTTTGTTCTGGTGAGCCTTAAAAATCTCGAAAAGCAATTGCCGGAGAAATTATTTATCAGGGTACATAAACAGTTTATCGTTAACCACCTGCATATAAAGAACATCAGTTCTACCGATATAAAACTGATCGACAATACCATTATACCGGTGAGCAGCGCTTATAAACAAGCGTTACAGGATAACCTGATCAATAAAAAAACATTAACAAGATTTACAGAGTAAACAATCAGCATCCCGCTAAGCAGATGGCAATGAAATGGTAAACAGGCTGCCGGTGCCTTCCCTGCTTTCAACGAAAATATTTCCATTCATCAGCAAAGCAAAATGTTTACAGAGCATCAGGCCCAGGCCGGTGCCTTTTTCTTTGTCGGTTCCTATAGTGCTTTCCAATGAATGAACCGTTGCCGCATTGATCAGTTTTACTTTTGCTTCACTGATGCCTACCCCATTGTCGCGCACAGCCAGCAATGTTTTATTGGCACTTCCGTCGCTGATAAAGATTTCGAGCCTGCCTCCCTGTTTGGAAAATTTTACTGCATTGTTGAGAAGGTTGCGGATGATCAATTCTATCATGTTCCTGTCGCCCTTTACCAAAAGATCTTTGGTTACTGCATTATCGAGCCTGAGCTTCTTTTTTACTAATGACTGTTCAATTCCTTTCATAACATTATGAATGATATCAAACAAATTCACTTCTTCCATTACCGGTGTAAAACCCTGCATCTGGCTGGCCGCCCAGTTCAACAGGTTTTCCATCAAAGCAGAAGTATGATCCAGTGTTCCTTTGATCTGGTCAATATACAACACGAGTTTCTCCTGTTCAATATGGCCGTCTTCCAGCAATGAGCTGAATGCGATCAGGTTGTTTACCGGCGCGCGCATATCGTGGCTTACGATACTGAAGATCTTATCTTTTACCTTGCCCATTTCTTCCAGCTCTTCTTTTTGAGCAGATACTGTTTTATTTAACTGTGTTGTTTTTTGCTGTGCGCGGTACACAAAAAAAAGCCGCCGCAGCAAGTACGATCAGGCCTGCGCCTAAAGACAGCGTGAGCCTCCTGTCTGCAGTTATCTCCGTTTGCTGTTCGCTTATTTTTTGATCTGCTATATGCGCTTCTAATTTTCTTTGCAGATCTTTCTGCTGCAGTTGCGCGGTTTTTAATTTCCTGTCTGCTTCAAGTTCCGATTGCTTTTGCAGGTAATTTAATTTCTGTATCTCTTTTTCACGGTTGGTCAATTCGAGCTGTTTGTTGCGCAATTGTATCTCCTGCTGTTGCTGCGCGATCTTTACGCCCGACAGTTGCTGGTTCATTTTATATTCCCGCTCTTTGATACCAAAATCGAACTGCAATTGTTTTCGTGTAAATTCTTTTTGCTTTTCGGTATTCGATACGCTGTCGCGCATTACAATGTATTGTTTGTAATAATAATATGCACTGTCATAGTGGTGAAGGTTTTCATGCATACCGCTGAGGTTAAAGTATGCCTCACTTTGCATGTCTGCCACTTTCATTTGCCTGGCTTCATCAAGAGCCATGTATAGATAAGGGAACGCAGATGACGGTTCATTTTTCTTTTTGTATACCCTGCCAAGGTTTAGCAATTGTTGTGTAACATATTTTTTATGTCCAACTGCGTTATAGATAGCCAATGCATTCTGGTATTCATTGATAGCGGAGGGATAATTCATCTGCTGTTCGTTGATATTCCCCATATCATCGCTTACGTCTGCACGAAGTGTACTGTCTTTTTCTTTCTCTGCTATCACTGATGCCTTTGAATAATATTGCTGCGCAAGTGTAAATTTCTCTTTCGGGTCCGTCTGCATATGCAATAAGGCAGAATCGGTTGCCTGGAGATAAGTGGCGCCGATACTGAGATAGCTTTCCACCATTCCACGCGGATCGCCTTTTCCGTTATTCATTTTTTCAAACAATACGCGCGCTTTATTTAAAAATTCAAGTGATTTTTCAGTTTGCCGGGCAAATTCATTGTAAGCGATCCCTATATTGATATAACAATTTGCCAGATCGTCGGGCTTATTGTTTTCGAGATAATAATTCGCAGCTTTCTGGTAGAGAGTCAGGGCGCGTGGATAATCTGCAAGGTTTTGATATACGGTGCCGAAATTAAGCGAATAACCGGCTGCATCTTCTTTGTTGCCTAAAAGTTCAGATATCTCTATTGCCCTTGTATAACTGGCAATGGATCTTTCAAAATCAGAAAGCCCTTCATAATACAATGCACAGCTGTTATACAGTGCGGGTAATGGTTTCAGCACTTTGATCTTTTCGCCAAGTGCAATGGCTGTTTCAATAAAAACAAACCGTTCTTTTGTTTTTTTTAGTTTGCGGTATTCTTTCCCGATATCTATCAGCAACAGTATTTTGGCCGAATCTTCTTTTGGATGATTTTTATTTGCAGTGAGTAAACTATCCAGCCTTGTTTGCTGGGCATTTGCACAAGTAAAAAACACAACACAAAAAAGGATGCTCAACACACAGGCTCTTCTTTTCATAAACAGTTTCCCGTAAAATTTTTCTAAAAATAACGGTTAACAAAATACAATAACGAAATGAATAATGCTGCCGGTATTTTTAATATGATATTAATTAAAAGGTTTCTGACAATAATATGACAGGTACCGACATCTTTTGTAACTTTCATTCTTATGGCAACCGAGCAGGATTTTTTTAAACAATTACACTTTTTTCCCGAACCCGGGTTTCGCGACGAGCTGCTGAAACACGGACGGGTAACGTCTTTCAACAAAGGCGATGTGATCGTGAAAGACGGGCAGTATGTAAAATTTTTACCAATTGTTTTAAAAGGCGCTATCCGCGTATACCAGCAAAAAGATGAAAGGGAAATTCTATTGTATTATGTAAAAGCGGAAGAGACCTGCACCATGTCGCTTGCTGCTGCCTATTTTAATAATAAAAGCAGTTCGCATGGTATTGTTACAGAACCGACAGATGTATTGATCTTTCCTGCAGACCTCATACATAGCTGGCAGTTAAAATATCCGTCATGGAATAAATATGTGATGCATATGTTCCGCAGCCGGTATGACCAGCTGATCAGTTCTTTTGAAGGAATGGCATTTGGCCATATTCCCGGCCGCGTACTGAATTACCTGCAAACAAAAAGCAAGGCTGAAGAAAACAAACAACTCAATATCTCACATCAGCAACTTGCGCACGAACTCGGAACAACAAGGGTTGTGATCTCGCGTATACTCAAACAATTTGAGAAAGAAAAGAAAGTAAAACTTTCGAGGGGGAGGATTGAGTTGATGTAACAACTTAAATGAGTTTCTCTCCTTCCTTCCCAAAAATATTTTCTCTTATGTATCTTTTGATACCGTTCAGAAATGATGAGCGTTCTATTATTGTGTTTCAATAATGCTGATCATGAAAAAAACAATCCTCATCTTTTTATTCGCTATAACCGTTGCCGGTTATGGCAATGCACAAACAAAAACAGATAGTAAAATGAAATTACTGATCCATGTAACAACCGGCCCTGAAAATCCTACCAAAGCAGCCCTTGCATTTTTAGTGGCAAGAACTGCAATGGAAGAAGGGCATACCGTTTCTCTTTTTTTAGCGGGCGATGCCGTACAACTGATCCGCGACAATGTTCTTGATAATCTTGCCGGCCTCGGTACAGGTAAACTGCGTGAGCATTTTGATGCGCTGGTAAAAGGCGGCGCAAAATTTTATCTCTCCGGCAATTCGAGTAAGGCACGAGGTGTTACTGACACAGATATTAAAGGCAAGCCAGTTGAATTTGCTTTACCTAATGTGCTGGTGCATTTATTGGTTGATAGTGACAGGTCGCTTACTTATTAATTATTTCAAAAATAAAAAAACATGAAAACACTAAATTGTTCCGATGCGGGTTTCGATTGCAAAGCGGTTGTACACGCTGCCACTGAAGAAGAAGTTTTACAACAGGCAGCTGACCATGCACAAAAAGTACATGGCGTTACTGTTACTGCAGAAATGGCTGCACAGATCAAAACGCTGATCAAAGAAGAAGCGTAAAGCTATAACCTTACTGCGCCTCCGCGCCTTTGCGTGAAAAAAAAATCACGCAAAGGCGCGGAGGCGCAGTTTTATTTTATCTGCACAATCTTTTTATTAGCAGGTTCATTGCAGGAAATTATTTTACCAGCCCGGGGATGGTGTGCTGCATGAATATTATTTGTCGATCAAATTTAATTCAACTCAGGGATTCAGGAGTTATAAAAAGTATCATCCTATTTTTTTACCGCAGAGGCGGGGAGGCGCAGAGTTAAATGCACAGAGAGAAATGCCAGTCGGTTAAACTTAACCATTGTATATTTATTGCCAATTAAAAAAGATATATGAAAAGAGGGTTAACATTATTTGCCTGTTTATTTATTTTGTTTGTGAGTATGGGATCCGCGGATACGTATCATGCTGTTCCTAAAAAAGGATCTATTGTAACAGGTGCCGATCAGACAGAAAAATATCTTTCGTATTTAAAAGGCAAACGGATCGGTATACTCACCAATCAAACCGGTATCATTGGCCATAAACATATGGTTGACAGTTTGCAGAAACTGGGTATTAACATAGTAAAAGTATTCGGCCCTGAACATGGATTCCGCGGCAATGCGAGTGCAGGCGCTAAAGTTGCCGATGAAACTGATTCTGCTACAGGTATCAGGATCATTTCTTTGTACGGCGGAAAATCAAAAGCTACTGCAGCCGATCTGGCTGATGTTGACCTGATGATCTACGACCTGCAGGATGTTGGCTGCCGTTTTTATACCAACATCAATGCTTTGGCGCGTATGATGGAATCATGCGCAGAAAATAATAAAGAGTTATTGATCCTCGACAGGCCCAACCCTAATGGATATTTTGTTGACGGACCCGTGCTTGATATGAAATTAAAATCGGGCATCGGTATGTTCCCCATCCCGATCACGCATGGTTTAACAGTGGGCGAATTTGCACAGATGCTGAATGGCGAAGGATGGCTGAAGGATAAAGAAAAATGTAACATCAAAATTATTACGGTTGCGAATTACTCGCATGATATGCCATACACTTTGCCGGTAAACCCGTCACCTAATTTAAATTCGCCGGCGTCCATTCTTTTATATCCTTCATTGTGCTGGTTTGAAGGAACCGTGATCAGCCAGGGGCGCGGAACGTATTTTCCATTTGCTGTTTTAGGTAATCCTGAGTTAAAAGGGCAATATGATTTTTCATTCACACCAACCGGTATCAAAGGAATGGCTGAAACACCTTTGCATATGAACCAGGTTTGTTATGGCCTCGACCTGCGCAATTATGATATGAATAAACTGCGTAAAAGCAAACAGGTAAATATTCAATGGATGATCGACATGTATAACGCATATCCGTTCAAAGAAAAATTCTTCGATTACAAACAAAGCAAGGAAATGGGCAATGTTGATTTCAGAACGGGCGACAGCCATTTTAAAGAACAGATCATTGCCGGAGTTCCTGAAGCAGAGATCAGGAAAAGCTGGGAGCCTGCGTTGAGCCAGTATAAAGAGATGCGGAAGAAATATTTATTGTATCGCGATTAGGTCAAGGTGGTTAAACCAGGTTAAACAAGTTAAAAAGGTTAAAAACGTTTAGTATTACCTGTTTAACCCATTTTAACCATTTTAACCTTTTTAACCTTTTTAACTTCATTTAACTACCCACCACATCCCTCAACAAATAAAACACCGATTGATAGTTCCGCTGTGTTGCTTCATGCAAAGCCATCTCGCATGTTTTGCCGGATGAATAATAGCCGTCATATTTATTTGCCGTTACTTCTGCAGATTCTGGCCTGGATGCGCTGGCGGTAAGTTTGGGATAATAAAAACCCCTGTCGCCCGCCATACCACAGCATCCGCTGAGAAAAGGGATATCTGCTTTTTCTGCGCAGGCATTACCGATGTTTTGCAGTTTATGCAACAGATCCATTTTATACACAGTACATACCGGGTGAAAAACAACTGTTTTCTTTTTATTGATCAAAGGCAATCGCGGCAATAAATGATCAGCAGCAAAATCAATGCTGTCGATAAAATTCATTTGTGTAAACCGCTGCTGATTCTCTTCCGTTAAATAACTGTAAGAAGTTTGCAGTGAATGTGTGCAGGAAGTAACATCCATCAGTACGGGAATTTTTCCTTCGTTCGTCCACCGCCATAATTTATCGATGGTTTCATTAACGGTGTGTTGATACGCAGGTAAAAATCCTTTGGATGAAAATAATTGCCCGCAACAAACGCCTGTTGTATGATCGGCGATCAATAATTGCAGCCCGGCTTTTTCACAAAGTGACCGGATCACTTCATTAACAGGTGTTGCATCTTCTTTATCTGCACCCATCATTCTTGTAATACAGGAAGGAAAATATACAACATCAGGTGAAGCCGGCTGGTTCGCTTTGATCGATACAGGTTTAGAAATAGAACCCGTCCATAACGGAAATCCTTTGATTATTTTTCTAAAAGACAAAGTGATCTTTGTCATGCTCCGTTTTCCAAATACGTTGTTCACGAGGTTTCCTGTCCGTAATGCAAATTTTACCACCCCTTCTATCAATCCAAAATGTTTAGCTACCTGCATGGCAGTATTGTTTGCAAACGTTGAATGATTTTCTCTGCGTAAACGTTTGATCAGTTCACCCGTATTGATGGAAACCGGGCAGGCAGTGGCACACATACCATCAACAGCGCAGGTATCCATGCCGGAGAATTGGAATTCTTTTACAAGAATATCATGGTCGGTTATATTGCCTTCTGTTTTTAAACGTTGCAGTGCGCGGCGTATCTGTATGCGTTGACGCGGTGTAGTTGTATAATTTCTGCTCGGGCAATGCGTTTCACAATAACCACATTCAACACATTTATCCACTTCTTCTTCCACCACGGGCATGGTCTTCATATTCTTTAGATGACATTTCGCATCTGCGTTAATGATCACACCGGGATTGAGAATATTATCGGGGTCGATCAATGTTTTCAATTGTTGCATTACCTTGTATGCATCATCGCCCCATTCATCTTTTACAAACGGCGCTATCTGCCTGCCTGTGCCATGTTCCGCTTTTAATGACCCGTTATACTTTTGAATGATCAATGCGGCAAGCTCATCATTAAATGCTTCAAATACCAACAATTCTTCTTTTGTATTCACCGGTTGCGTTACCAAAAAATGCAGGTTGCCTTCTTTTGCATGGCCAAAAATGATCGCATTATAGTAACCGTATTTTTTAAATAATATCTGAAGATCCGTTACCGCTTTGCCAAGATTTTCTAATGGAACCGCCACATCTTCCAGCATGGCTGTTGTGCCTTTTGCCCTCACTGCTGCAACCGATGGATATAAACCTTTGCGCAGTTTCCACAACTTCGCCTGTTCATAGGCATCATCTGTAAAATCTAATTTGCCGAGCAAAGGAAGTGTAGCAATTACCGGTAATGCGTTTGTTAATTTTTGTTTCAGATCCATCGCATCGATGCCCTGGTATTCGCACAGTATGGCTGTTGCTTCTGATGAGAGCAACCTGATCATTGGCGGACAATATTCCATGTTTTCAATAGAACGCAATGCGGGCCTGTCCATCAGCTCCAAAGCATCTGCATCGGTTGCTTTCAAAGCCGGTATTGATTCTGCGGCGATCACCGGGTTTGCAAAAAATAATAATGCGGTTGTTTTAAAAGGCTTGTCGGGAATTGTCCGGAGGATCGCATCAGCAATAAAAGCCAGGGTTCCTTCGGCGCCGATCAGCAGGTGCGCCAGTACATCCAACGGATGCTGGTGATCGATGAATGCATTGATGCTGTAACCAACTGTGTTCTTTATTTTGTATTTACTTTTTATTTTCGTTACCAGCGGCTCATTGGCGAGAATGTTTTTTTGCAATGCAGTTATTCCTTCAGCAATGGATGTATCATTTTTTTCAAACCTGTCATAATCTTCCTGCACAGCCGTATCGTATTCATTTCCGTTGGGCAATACAAAATGTATGGAACGTAACGTGTGATAGGAATTATGAATAACGCCGCAACACATACCGCTGCTGTTATTGGACAAGATCCCTCCCATCATCGCAGCGCTGATAGATGCCGGATCGGGGCCGATCTTTGCTGCGTAATTTTTCAATGCATGGTTTACATGCGAACCGATGGCAGCGGGCTGCACCTGTATGAATGCGCCGTTATCGATCGGTGTTATTTTTTTCCAGTGTTTGCTGAGGTCAACAAGAATACCATCGGTAATGGACTGCCCGCTTAAACTTGTTCCGCCGGTACGAAATGTAATGGGTGTATTATTTTCTTTGGCAAATAAAAACAGCTGGCGGATATCTTCAACTGAATCCGGCTGTACAATGGCTTTAGGAAGAAGATAATAAAAACCGGCGTCGCCTGCAAATGCATGGCGGTCGATCAGTTTCAGCCTGAGTTTATGTTCAGCGAAATGTTTTTTCAGCCCGGTTGCAATATCCTGTATCGTTGCTTCTTTCATCGCGCACAAATCTAAAAGATATAATTCAAACAGTTAGCATGACCTTATATATGATTACTGCGCCTCTGCGCCTCCGCGTGCATTTTATTCACGCAAAGGCGCAGAGGCGCAGTTTTTGATTTATTTTGAATTTTAAATCTACAGTTTAATAAAAAACTACTCGCTCAGTTTATTCGTCGCATTCGCTTTTATCTTCTCTAATTGTTTTTTACCATACGATAATCTTGTGATCGTTACAAACAATACCGGCACAATAAATATGGCGAGTAATGTTGCACCAAGCATCCCTCCTAACACCGTCCAGCCAATGGTTGATCGCGCCACGCCACCTGCGCCTTTTGCAAAGGCCAATGGCAGTACGCCCAATATAAAAGCCATGGATGTCATGATAATGGGGCGCAGGCGAAGCTTAACAGCAGCAATGGTTGCAGGAACAATTTCAATCCCCGCATCCACCCGTTCTTTGGCAAACTCAACGATCAGGATCGCATTTTTTGCAGCGAGGCCGATCAGCGTTACCAATCCAATTTGTGCGTAAACGTTGTTAGTTAAATTAGGTAACAATGTCAGCGTTAATATCGCACCAAACGCGCCGGTTGGCACGGCCAGTAAAACCGAGAATGGTACCGACCAGCTTTCATACAATGCTGCAAGGAAAAGGAACACGAATAAAATAGACAAAGAGAAAATGTATACGGTGCTTGAGCCCGCATTGATCTCTTCACGGCTCAACCCGGAAAATTCATATCCATAACCTGCGGGCAAAACTTTATCGGCCGTTTCGCGCAATGCCTGTATTGCCTGGCCGCTGCTGAATCCATCTTTCGGGCCGCCATTGATCTCCGCTGTGCGGAATAAATTATAGTGTGTGATCAATGGTGCACTTTCTATAGTTGTGTATGTAATGACTGTACTTAACGGCAATAATGTTCCTGCCTGGTTGCGTACATAATACTGATCAAGGTTCTTTATATCGGCGCGGAAAAGTGTATCAGCCTGTGCAACCACACGGAAATTTCTTCCGTAGATAGTGAAGTCATTGATGTATTTACTGCCAAGATATGTTTGCAAAGTATTGTACACATCGGCGATCGATACGCCGAGTTTTTTACATTTCTCGCGGTCAACATCTACTTTATAACCCGGTGTTCGCGCCGTAAAGAAAGAGAATGCACGCGCGATCTCCGGGCGTTTATTCAGTTCGCCCACAAATGTGTTCACTACTTTTTCAAACTGTTTGATATCATCCGTACTTTCTTTTTGTTCCAGTTCAAAAGTAAAACCGCCTGTTTGGCCGAGGCCCGGGATAGCCGGTGGCGATATCACCAAAATATTAGCGCCTTTGATCGATGATAACCTTTTCTGTACAGTTGCAATGATAGAAGCAAGCTGTAATGATTTGTCTGTTCTTTCATCCCATGGCTTCAACTGTGTAAAGATCGATCCGCTGTTCGATTTGGTAGCGCCGGTAACCACGTTAAAACTACCGAGCGCCGCATAATGCGCAATACCCGGTTGTGTTTTCATGATGGCCATTACGCTATCGAGAACTTCGAGGCTTCGCGTTGTAGACGAAGCTTCGGGCAATTCATAGGTAACATATAAACGGCCTTCATCTTCTGTTGGAATAAAACCGGATGGTTTGTTTTTAAATAACAATGCGGTACCTGCCATGATACAGACCAGCATCACCAATACATACGGCGTTGCCTTAACTGCTTTCTTCACACCACCCGAATAAGAATTGGTAACCCTGCTGAACCAGTTATTGAAGCGGAAGAAAAATTTATTCAGCCCTCTTGCATCTTTATTAATGTTCATAGGTTTTAAGAAAAGCGAACACAAAGCAGGCGTTAATGAAAGCGCCACGAATGCAGAGATCAAAACAGAGATGGCGATGGTGATCGCAAACTGTTGATACAATCTTCCCACAATACCCGGTATAAAACCAACCGGTACAAATACAGCGGCCAATATCAATGCGATGGCGACAACGGGGCCGGATATATCTTTCATTGCTTTCTGCGTAGCTTCTTTGGCAGATAATTTATCATGATCGATATAATGCTGTACTGCTTCCACCACCACGATCGCATCATCCACCACAATACCGATGGCGAGTACAAAACCAAACATGGTTAATGTATTGATCGTAAAACCAAGCGGTATAAAAAATGCAAATGTCCCGATGATAGAAACCGGGATCGCAAGTACGGGTATCAATGTTGCGCGCCAGCTCTGTAAAAATAAAAACACCACGAGTACCACGAGGCCCAATGCCTCAAGCAAGGTAGTGATCACTTCATCGATAGAAACTTTTACAACTGATACGGTTTCAAACGGCACTACATAATCAATATCTTTTGGAAAGGATCTTTTCAATGCATCCATTGCATTGTATACACCTTTGGCTGTTTCGATCGCATTGCTTCCGGGCGCCTGGTAAACAAGTAAGTAAGACCCTCTTCTTCCATCAACAAATGAGTTGCTGGCATAACTGAATTTTCCCAATTGTATCCTTGCCACATCGCTCAGGTGTACCACTGATCCGTTGTCGGGCCTTGTGCGTACGATCACATCGCCGAATTCTTTTTCTGTACTTAAACGGCTGTTCGTAAATACGGTGTATTCAAATGCCTGTACATTATTCTGCGGCGGCGCGCCTACTGATCCTGCTGCTATCTGTAAATTCTGTTCCTGCAATGCATTGATCACTTCATTAGCTGTGATGCCTAATTGAGAGAGTTTATCGATCTGCAACCAGATACGCATACTGAAATCATCGGCGCGTGTAAAAATGTCTCCCACACCCGGCACGCGTAACAATGCATCGCGCACAAAAATATTTGTATAGTTGTCTACGAATGGAACACTATGCGTACCTGTTGGCGAATACATGGCCACGAGCATAAGTATGCTGGGATTACGTTTGCGCGTAGTTAGCCCCAAACGTTTTACATCATCCGGCAACTGCGGTGTGGCGATGCCTACACGGTTTTGTATATCAAGTGCTGCAATATCTGCATTGGTTCCCACTTTTAAGGTAGCTGTTATGGTTGTACGGCCATCGCTGGTGCTGCTGCTTTGCAGGTAAGCCATTCCGGGCGTTCCGTTCACCTGTGTTTCTACCGGTGTTGTTACGGTCTGTTCTACTGTTTGTGCATCGGCGCCTGTAAAATTTCCGGTGATCTGTACCGTTGGCGGTGTGATCTCCGGGTATTGGCCGATGGGCAAATTCATAATAGATAGTATGCCCAGCAAAACGATCACTACCGAAATAACAATAGCGGTAACAGGGCGTTTTATAAAAGTATCTGCGATCATATTTTTTCTTTGATTATGGTTTAGCCGCTTTTGGCGGAGCAGAAGTAACAACGGTTCCTTCTTTTAATTTCTGCACACCTTCTGCCACTATTTTATCTCCTTCCTTCAACCCGTCTTTTACAATTATCTTATCATTGATCCTTGTTCCGAGTACTACTTTTTTCTGCGAAACTTTACTGCTGTCGCCCACAACAAATACAAAGAACTCTCCCATCTGTTCCACCACTGATTTATATGGTGCCAGGATAAATTCTCCGGCGTGATTATTTTTCACACGCACATTCGTGTTCATTCCCGCTCTCAATTTTCCATCATTGGCAAATACCAACCGTGTTTTGATGGTTCCTGTTTGCGGATCTACGGCGCGGTCTATCAAACTCACATGCCCTGTTTTATTGTAGATGCTGTTATCCGGCAACACCAATGTAAATGCTGAATCCGCATCCGAACCCGGGTGTTGTTCCAACGCTGCAAACAGCGGGATCTCTTTCTGATCTATTGAAATATCCACTGCCATAGGGTTATCCGATGAAACGGTATTCAATACATTTTGATTCGCTGTTACCAGCGTTCCGATCTTTGCCTGCGAGATCCCGATCGTTCCATCAAACGGTGCACTGATCACAGAAAATCTTACATCGTTTGAAACACGCGATACATTCGCCTGCGCTGCTGCTACCTGCGCTTTTGCACTTTGCAGGTCGGCCAGCGCATAATCTACTTTTTGTTTGGCTATCGCATCCTGTTTCAACAGGTCATTATACCTGTCTGCATCCTGTTGTGCTTTTGCCTGCGCAGATTTCGCTACGTTAAGATTCGCAACTGCCTGGTCGTAATTGGCCTGGTATTGCTGGCGGTCTATATCATATAATTTCTGCCCTTTGCTTACATGCTGACCATCGGTAAAAAATACACCGGTGATATAACCCGTTACCTGTGCTTTCAGGTCAACCTGGTTAAGCGGCGTAATGGTTGCGGGATAATTATCATAATAAACCGCTGTTTCTTTTTTTACTTCATAAACTGTTACCGGCGCGGGTGGCGGCGCTTTGGGTGCTTCAGGCGCTTTGTTACCACCGCATGCGGCGAAAAGAAAAACACTGCTGATCAACAAACCCGTTTTTACAATTGTATTCATATCGTTACTGAATTATACTTGGTTTAATATTGAATGGTGCCTAATGCTTTTTGTACATCGAACTTGCTTTGCAGCAACTGGAACAATGCGTCATAAAAATTCAGTTGCGCCGTACGCAGATCCGATTCCGCCACGATCACTTCCAGGTATGTTTTGATACCTGAACGGTATTGGAGGTCAAGCGTTTTATATACATCATCTGCCAGTACTACGTTATCTTTTAATGCTAAATAGTTATAATAATTTCCTTTGTAGTTTGCCAATGCCTGTTCGTACTGCGTATTTACGCGGCTCTTGAGCAAAACAATATCCCAATCAACGCGCTTCGATTGTAACTCTGCCTGCCGCACCTGTAATATTCTTTTATTACCCTGGAAAATGGGCATCGCCAGCTGGATCCCGATATTCGAATTGCCAAAACCATTGTTATACGTTTGTGCAAAATCATTACTTAAAAAACTTCCATTATAATTTCCAAATGCCGAGATCGTTGGCACGTAAGCATTCTTATAATATTTGATGGTTGCCTGCTGCAAACGCTGCTGTGTTTGTAACTGGCGGTATTCGATCCTGTTTTCATACTGAACGCCGGCCGTTGTATCGATAACCGCATCTTTTTCCATACGCGATGTATCATACTGAAGTTGCAGCGGCGATCTATCCGGCAAACCCATCAGTTGTTTCAGGTAAGCAAGTTTTGCAGTGATCAGGTCGATGGATTGTTTCTGTTGTGCCCTTGCATTGTTCAATGCAATAGTGGCGCGTTTGTAATCGATCTTATCCGCCACACCGCTGTTGTACTGGCTCACCGCATCTTTGAGGCTTCTCTCCAAACGTGTAATGTCTGCCGTTAAAACCGATACCTGTTGCTGTGTGAGCAATACATCATAAAAAGCCTTGCTTACATTTACCGCTACATCTATCTTATTGAAACTGGTATTCTGTTTCGCCTGTTGCCTCACATCATTCGCTGTACGGCTTGCGAGTAAAACATCTTTATTAAAAATATTCTGCGTAACGCCCACTCCCAGATTCGATGAATTATATGTTCCGCTGCGTATATACGCACCGTTAAAATAAGTAACAGGTAATTCAAAATTGTGCTGCAGGTTGTAATTGAAATTCACTTGCGGGTACCAGTCTGCCAGTTTTGTCTGAATTTGTTTTTCAGTGATCGCTTCGTCCAGTAACGACTGCTGAATAACCGGCTGATGTGTTAATGCATACTGCACACAGCCTTCCAGTGTTGCATCATGCAAAACAGAATCCGGCCGGGTTTGCGAAAGGGCGATATTGCTGAAAAAAATCAAACAACCAATGGAAATAAAATTTTTGATCCGTATCATACTGAATAAATAATCTGTTTGTGAATATTATCTTTTCATGCCGTCCCAACACATCGTAAACAGGTTGTCGATGGCGGCTTTGTTTAATGGCTTTTGACTGTAATGCGCGTTCTTTACACTTTCATGAATGGTTCCGAACATAAACGTGAGAAGGGTTAATGTATCTGCATTCTTAAAAATATTTTCATCTTTGCCGCGCTCGATCAGTTTGAGCAATGGCTGTTTCATCTGTTTGGTAAGCTTGATCGTGCATTCGTTGATAAAAGGGGAATGATAACATTGATCCATAAAAACCACTTCCTCAAAATTCTCGGTACGGAAACGGAGGATGTTCATCCAAACAGTGGTAAACCCTGATTTGAATGGCCTGGCAGGGTCGTAATTCTTGAAATAGTTTTCAATAGCAGCCCTTCGGCAGTCATAAAAAAGGTTGTTGATCAGCTCTTCTTTGTTTTTGAAATAGATGTAAAGCGTTCCGGTAGCTATTCCGGCTTCTTTGGCTATCTCGCACATGGTAATGCCGGCCAATCCTTTTTCTTTTACCAGGTTAAGCGCTGCACCAAAAACCTGTTGTGATTTTTTATCGTCGCGAATTTTCAAGACGCAAACTTAAATGAATAATTATTCATTTATAAAAGAAATTTAAAAAAAGATTAAATAAATAATATGAACGGCGAAGCAAACGGTTGTTAGTTTAGGTAGCGCTTCAATTTTAAAATCCAAAATAAATCAAAACTGCGCCTTTGCGCCTTTGTGTGCATTTGTTTCACGCAAAGGCGCGGAGGCGCAGTAATTACACAGGAAATCATGCCTGAAATAATACACTGCTTTTAATTTAATGCCTGGTACAAAACTTCTACCGTATGCAAAGCTTTGCGGCCCGTGCCATCTTTGATCTGGTGGCGGCAGCTGGTTCCGGGTGCGGCGATAATGGTTTCAGCATCCTGTTTGCGGACAGCCGGCAATAAAACCAGCTCGCCGATCTGCATTGACAAGTCATAATGCTCCTTTTCAAAACCAAACGATCCCGCCATACCGCAACAACCGGAAGGAATGGTTTCAACAATATATTGTTCCGGCAGCGTCAACATTTTTACTGATGCGGCCATGGATGAAATAGCTTTCTGCTGGCAATGCCCGTGTAGCCTGATCACCCGTTTCTCTTTGGTGAACAGGCCTTTGGTGATATTTCCTTTACCGATCTCGGACGCAATAAATTCATCGATCAAAAAAACATGTTTTGCTAATTCTTTTGCAGCAGCAACATTTGCATCTGATGCAAGGTCGGGATATTCATCGCGGAAAGTTAAGATCGCGGATGGTTCGATACCGATCAATGGCGTTGCTTCTGATACCAGCGGGCTCAGTGCAACTATATTCCGGTTAATTATTTTTTGTGCATCGCGGAGCAACCCTTTCGATAACCAGGTGCGCCCGCTTTCTTCGTGTTGCGGGATGATCACTTCGTAACCCAGTCTTTCAAGTAATAAAATAGCAGTGATGCCGATATGCGCATCATTATAATTGGTAAACTCATCGCAGAAAAGATACACTTTGCGCTTGCCTTTTTGTGTGATCTCTTTTTGATGTTTGTTGTACCAATTCAATAATGTTGTTTTTGATAACGTGGGCATCGATCTCTTAACAGCGAAGCCGGAAATGCGTTTGATCAGATTTCCTGTTATTGGATTGGAAACAAAAAAATTATATACCGATGGCATCATTGACCCAAACTTTGCTGAAGCAGAAAAATTAGCGATCAGTTTCGACCGGAACGGAACACCATTCGCATCATAATACTGTTGCAGAAATTCTGCTTTCAGTTTGGCCATATCAACATTGGATGGACATTCGGATTTACAGGCCTTGCAACTCAAGCACAGATCCATCACTTCATAGATCTCTTTATGATCAAAACGGTTCAGTTTACCCGAATGTGTCAGAAATTCGCGCAGGATATTGGCACGTGCGCGTGTGGTATCTTTTTCATTTCGTGTAGCCATAAACGATGGGCACATCGTTCCGCCTGACAGTTCTGTTTTGCGGCAATCGCCCGAACCATTGCATTGTTCCGCATGTTGTAAAATATCCTGTTGATGAAAACGGAAAACGGTTTTGAACTCGGGCGTAAATTGCCCCGGCTCATACCGCAGCATCGTATTCATCGGCGGCGTATCCACAATTTTATTGGGGTTGAAAATATTCTCCGGGTCCCAGCTTCGTTTGATCTCCTGCAGCAAATGATAGTTCTTCTCTCCCACCATCTGTTTGATAAATTCGCCGCGTAATCTTCCATCGCCATGTTCACCGCTCAATGAGCCATTATATTTTTTTACCAGTGTGGCAACTTCTTCTGCAATGGTTCTGAATAATTGATTGCCTTCCTTTGTTTTTAAATTGATGATGGGCCGCAAATGCAATTCGCCTGAACCTGCATGCGCATAATGCACCGCATGAAGTCCGTGTTTGGTAAGGATCTTATTAAAATCGCGGATATAGGAAGGAAGGTCATTCACATCAACTGCGGTGTCTTCAATAACGGGAACCGCTTTTTCATCACCGGGTAAATTTCCTAGCAGGCCCAATCCTGCTTTGCGCAGCGTCCATATTTTTTTTGTGTCTTCGCCAAACAGAACAGGAAAATGATAACCCAATCCTGCAGCGCGCATTTTTATTTCTACGTTATTGGTAATGGTTAAGATCTCTTCACGTGTTGGCCTGATAAATTCGATCACCAGAATGGCGCCGGGGTCGCCCTGTACAAAAAAACGGTTCTTGTTCTGTTCGATATTTTCTTTGGTGCATTCCAGGATATACTGATCGATCAGTTCACTGGCGCTGGGTTTGAATTGCAGGCCGATCAGGTTTGCGCGCAATGCTTCATCCACCGAATTAAAATGTACGCATAACAATCCCGTTTCTTTTGGCGGCAACGGAACAAGGTTCAGTTTGATCTCTGTTAAGAATGCCAGCGTTCCTTCAGAGCCCGCAATGAGTGAGCAGAAATTAAATGAATCGCCGCCCGCTGCAAAAGGTTCCGTATCAACTAAAATATCAATGGCATATCCTGTATTCCTTCTTTCCACCGTTTTCTTCGGGAATTCTTTTCTTATTTCAACCTGGTTATCATAATTGCTTAACAGGCTGCGTGTTTTTTGATAGATCTTTCCTTCGAGGTTATCCTGTTCGCATTTCTGATGAAATGCATCAACCGTTAATTCTTTAAAAACGGTTTCTGTACCATCACTTAAAAAAGCAGTTACCTCAAGCAAATGTTCGCGCGTGCTTCTGTACACAACTGAATTGGAACCGCAGGAATTATTTCCTACCATGCCGCCGATCATTGCACGGTTTGCAGTAGATGTTTCGGGCCCGAAGAATAATCCATACGGTTTAAGAAACATATTCAGTTCATCACGCACCACACCGGGTTGTACACGTACCCATCTTTCTGCTTCATTCAATTCAAGTATTTGGGTGAAGTGTTTTGAGACATCAACAATAATTCCGTTTCCTACAACCTGTCCCGCAAGCGAAGTACCTGCTGTTCTTGGTATGAGTGAGGTTTTGTTCGCTTGTGCAAATGCGATGAGTTTTTGTATATCGCCTTTTGATTCAGGAACAGCAACTGCCAAAGGCATTTCGCGGTAAGCCGATGCATCGGTTGCATAAAGCGTACGCATGACCGTATCAAAAAAAAGATCGCCGTCCAGTTGTTTGGAAAGTTTCTGCAGTTTAGCCTTCATTAAATGATCGATTGAACACTTGCATTTTTTGCACGCAAAGGCGCAGAGGCGCAGTAATTATTACATAATAAATTGTTCTCAAACTATTAATGAGCCCCCATTCACTATTCACTATTCACTATTCACTATTCACTATTCACTATTCACTATTCACTATTCAAAATCCGCAATACAGAAATATTATTGTATCAATATCAATTTCTGCGGAAGCGAGAAATATTCGGCCTTGATCTTTTCAAGGGTTTCTTTTTTATTGAAGAGTTCATAGTATTCATCCACATCGATATTCATATTCTCTTTGTTCACATATACCGGGCCGGTAACCGAGCTGCCTTCGCCGTTTTCAAATTTTGCGGTGCGGATCACACCATTTACCACGGCACCCTCATCGAGGTTGCATTTGTTTTTGCAGATCACGTTGCCATCGATCATTCCGCCGATCACTACATCATGACAAAGTATATCGCCGTTTACAGAAGCCTTTTTATCAATGATCACTTTGTTGGTGCAGAATATGATCCCTTTAAAATCGCCTTCAATACGGATGGGTGAAGATGTTTTGATGATACCAAAATAAACACCGCCGGAAACCACCTGTATGGCTGGTAACATCTCAGATTCGGGTTTCTCTGTTTTTTTAAAAAGCATGGGGGATCGGTTCTTTAATTAGTCGGATATGTTGCCTCAATATAGCCAATTTGATGATTTTTTTGGTAAACGCATCAAATGTTTCATGATTTGATAAAAAAATGACAATAAGGAAGTCGTATATTGCCGGAAATTATTAACTTTTCTGTTCAATAATTGAACCTGTTTCTCATAACAAAAAAATAAATCCATGAATAAGTTCAGGGAACAACTGCTTCACGATCCGAATTCAAGTTTTTCTTCACAGTCATCTATGGATGATAAGCAGCTTTTCATTACCAGCTCTACCAATATATCCGGTGTGCTGGATTCTGAGAACGATATCATTCTTGATGGTAACTTCAATGGTGTCCTGTACAGCAAGAAAACCATTCATATTACCCCTACCGGTATGGTAAAGGGCGTAGTGATCTGTAATGATATCAAGATCGAAGGCGAATTTGAAGGATCTGTTTACAGCTTACGTGTAAATCTCTGCAAAGATTCTATTGTGAAAGGCAATGTTCATTGTACGATCATCAATACCGAGATGAACCAGTTTGTAGAGGCCAATATCAAATTGTTAAGTTTAGAGACTTCTGTATTTGAAGCCACTTCGCTCGACCTGTTTGCGCAACTGAAAGATGTATTTGGCAAAAACAATAAAGACAATAATTACCTCGCCATCTTCCAGGAAAAACTGAATGAAGTAAAACCGTCTACCAAGTTTTATCACCAGACCATTTATGTTTCTCCGTCGAATGATACACCTCCTTCTTCCGGTTCAAGGATAGAAGATATTTTACCGGAAGACGGGAATTAATATTCTTTTCAAATCATTATAATAAAAAGGTCCTGCTATTCGCGGGGCCTTTTTTATTTTATCAAATAAATTTCTCTGCGAAACCTCTGCAACTCTGCGGTGGATGGGATTACAATTTCTTTTACCGCAGAGACGCGGAGACGCAGAGTTATTGGTAATTTTTAAGGAATGATTAATGCCAATTCATAATTTTATAGTGCTCAAATTGTGGAACAATGACAATCAGGATCAAAAGAGTTTATGAACCGGCTTCAAAATCCGATGGCTTCCGCATTTTGGTTGACCGGTTATGGCCTCGCGGCATCAAAAAAGAAAATGCCGGTGTGGATATATGGATCAAAGAAGCCGGCCCTTCCACAGAGCTGCGGAAATGGTTTAACCATGATCCCGAAAAATGGAAACAGTTCAGCCAGAAATACCGCGCGGAACTGAAAAGCTCAGCAGCTTTCAAAGAATTATCCGGTGAGATCCGTAAACACAAAACCGTAACATTATTATTTGCAGCAAAAGATGAAGAACATAATAATGCGGTGATACTTCAACAACTATTGGCCTGACCCTTCTCTTCCCTGCTGGCATGCTTTGTGAAATAGTTTATCCGATCTATTCACCATAAAAAAATAAGTTATGCCAAGCAAGAAAACAGATGCAAAAGGATTTGCAACAGAAAGTGCGGATGTGCAGGAAGACATCGGCGCTAAAGGCGGCCCTGCGGTTGGCCTCGGAAACCCAGATGCGAAACATGCCATATCACATCCTTATGATGCCGATCTTCAGACACAGATCGCAGCAAAGAGTAGAAAAAAATCCACATCATTGCAAACAGGAAAAGGAAAATGAATGGAAAACAAGTTAATAGTTAATAGTTAATAGTTAATAGTTAATAGTCAAGTTCTATTTACACTATTAACTTTTAACTATTAACTATTAACTTTTCTATTATTGTTTCTTTTCGTTTAAGGATGAGCCTGGCCGTTATGGCAGGTGCTGCAGTTTACCGCCGTAAGTTCATCGCCGATACGCGGATGTTTTACCTGGAAATATTTTTTATTGATCGATAACATCATCCGCATCATTTTGCGCGCGATCTGCTTTTCAGGTTTTTCATCGCTTGCATAATCAGGTTTATGCGTTGCTTTATTTTCTGCATGGCAGAAATAACAGGATACACCCAGGCCATCACTGAACTCATCTACCATGATCCTTGAAAGCTCTTTGTGTGAAATATCTTTGGGTAATACTTTCAGGTTACTGAATGAGTCATCTTCTGTTTTGGTCCATGCTATCGCCACCGACCCCAATAAAATGATCAGCCCGAGTACCCGCATTTTTTTTTGAATCATTGATCTGTACTTTACATTTTATTTTGCAACCACCTGCAGGGTAACATCGAGGTTGTCTGAAATGGTGCTGCCGCCGCCTACATGAAAATCTCTCCGGTTAATATGAAAGCTGCCGCTGAATGTGTAACCGCCGCCCGTATGTGTGGCAGTGAACGGAAAGGAAATCGTTTTGGTAATGTCTTTGACCGTAAGCTTTCCTGTTACCTGGCCCGCTGTTACTGCATCAGAAACAAAACGGATCACAGGATATTTTTTTACATCAAAATAAGTTTCGCCGCGCAGGTGCTCATCGCGGGTGCTGTTATCTGTGTTTACAGATGCTGCGTTAACCGTAACATCAAATAATGCATCTGCAGGTTTTGCCGGATCGAACCTGATATGCCCCTGTAATCCACTAAAGGTTCCTGTTACGCCAAAGCCAAGATTTTTAATACGGAATGAAACTTTCGATTGGTCATCAACCGGTTTTAATTGTGCCATTGACAGCTCCGCCATCATCAGCATACATACTACACTCAGAATTTTTTTCACTGTTAATTTATTTTTCAGATTCGGAAAGCGCTATATCAGTTATAGCTAAACTATGATTATGTTCCATATAATGTACACTCGTAAGGCCTAAAACATCACGCAGTTTTTCAGCCGGGACTTTCATCGGCCCTGGTGACGGAGCTTCACCTGGTTTGGGCTGTGGGAACGCAGTTGAACACGCAGAATGAAAAGTGATATTACCTTCTGTTTTCAACATCGTCTGATGAATATGTCCATTAAGCACAGATACAGAACCAAAACGTTTCAGCAATAATAATGCCCGCTCGCTATCCCTCGTGCCCCAGCCCCATTGTGTGTAAACGGCCCATAACGGAATATGCGCAAACACCACAACCGGCGTACTGTTCGAAACCGCTTTCAGGTCGTCTTCGAGCCAGTTTAACTGGTCATTGCCTAACACACCCAGCCCGCCTTCTGCAGTATCGATCACATTTACGAGCGCTACAAAATGCACGCCATTATAATCATAGCTATACCAGCCATTTCCTTTTGTGCCTTTTCCATAACGCTGCAGATATTGTTTGCCGTTATCATTTAACACATCATGTTCACCGGGCACATAAAATATTTTTTCTGCTTTGGCGCTTTTCAGAATCTGGTCAACCCCATCAAATTCTTCCGGTTGCGATAGGTGTGTAAGGTCGCCGGTATGCAATATAAAGGCCGGTGTTTGCTGCATCGCATTTATTTTTGCAATAGCTGCCTGCAGAGTGCCCGCTACATCAGGGTTTGCTGGTTTATTAAAACCGAGATGGCTGTCGCTGATCTGTACAAAACTAAAATCACTTGCAGGAAGTGCGATGCCTTTTTTCAGTTCACCGGTGTGTTTGTCTATAAGCTGGCTCATTCCAAAAGCTTTTAATCCGCCGCCGCTCATCAGCCACAATACACCGGTACCGGCCCATGCCATGCATTTGATAAAACCTTCCCTGTCTATGCCATCATCGTTCGGGATCTGATCGTGGTGGTGGCCATCCGTGTTTTTATCTTTCATATTTTTTGATTTAGGGTTCAAAAAAAATAAATAGCCCCCATCTGCCGTAATCATTTACATCAAACTGCTGAAATTCTTGATAAGCTGTTTGATACAGGTCATCAAGATTCTTGCGCTGATGGTGTAAATGATGCAGTGGCTGAAAAGCAAAACACTATTTTTGAAACCGCAAATATTGATATGGCAGGAAGATTCAAATGGTTACATATTGTCTGGTGGCTAGGGTTATACCTGCTGTGGTTGCTGGTGTTCCAGAATCATGCATTTACTTTTTCAAGAACGCTCACGGTTCAGTTCTGTTACCTCATTTTTATTGCGGCTAATTTTTACTGGAACCTTTTTTATACCATGCCGGTTTTTTTATACCGGAGAAAATATATTGCTTTTGCATTGGGCGTATTATCGGGTATTACCGTTGCTTCTTTGTTAAGGGTGGTTCTTGCTACTTACCTGAATGAATATTTCTTTTTGGTAGGCAAAACACAGCCCGGTTATCGGGAACTTTTTACTTCATCGTTCCTCAATATTTTTATCTGGACGGTTTGCATACTCTCGGGTAAACTCGTGGCCGACCGTTTCCGTTTTCAGCAATATGTTGCTGAAATGGAAAAACAAAAAACAAAAGCGGAACTTGATTTTCTGAATGCGCAGTTCAACCCGCATTTTTTGTTTAATTCCATCAATTCCATTTACGGGCAGATCGATAAACACAATACCCCTGCACGGAATATGCTGCTCAGTTTTTCAGAGATGCTGCGGTACCAGTTGTACGATTGCAATACGGAACTGATCGCCATAGACAAAGAACTCAGTTACATAAAAAATTATGTTGCCTTACAACAGGCACGTAAAGAAGAAAGCCTTCAATGCAATATAGAAGTGGGTAAAGAAGTAGCAGGTTTTATGGTGGCGCCGTTGCTTTTTATTTCCTTTATTGAAAATGCTTTTAAGTTTGTGGGTACGGGTGAAGATGGAACAGAATGGATCCATCTCTCTTTTAAAAAAGAAAACAATACGCTGACCTTTCATTGCGCCAATACAAAAGATGCGGGCAGAAAAGAAAGTATTTTACACAAAGGGATCGGCATCAACAACGCGAAACGAAGGCTGGCATTGATCTATCCGGGAAAGCACCAGCTGGAAGTAACCGATACGGAAACAACTTACGAAGTAACTTTACAACTTGAATTAACATGATCATGAACTGCATACTCATAGATGATGAGCCTGTTGCGCGTAAATTACTGGAGGAATATATCAGTGATATTCCTTTCCTGCATCTTGCCGGCAAAGCGGAGAACCCTTTGAAAGCTACGGCGCTTTTAAGCGGATCTGAACAACGCATCGATCTTATGTTCCTCGATATCAATATGCCGAAGATGAGTGGTATCGAATTTCTCCGGTCGTCCAATCATCTTCCGCCCGTGATCATGACAACCGCTTACAGTGAATATGCATTAGAAGGTTTTGAACTGGATGTGATAGATTACTTATTGAAACCTTTTTCTTTTGAACGTTTTGTAAAAGCCTGTAACAAAGCCAGAGAATACCATGAATTGCAAAACCGCTCCGGTGAAACAGCCGATCATTTTTTTGTAAAATTCGATGGCCGTATCGAAAAGATCTTATACGATGAAGTATTGTTCATAGAAGGCACCATGAATTATGTTACCATACACACCGAAACAAAAAAGCTCGTTGTATACCTCACCCTAAAAGGCATTACGGATCAGTTACCTTCGCCGCTTTTTTTAAAAGTGCATAAATCTGCCGTGATCAATACAACAAAGATCCGTTCGATTGAAGGAAATGAGATCAACCTCGGCAAAGCAAAAGTGCTGATGAGCCAGGGATCGCAGGAAACTGTGATGAAACTGATCGTAAATGAACGGATCATCAAGAGATAAAATTATAGGCCGATTATTTACCCGGGTTCTATATCAGTTTATCCGGAGTGATCGGTAACGACCGGATCCGTTTTCCTGTTGCATGGTAAACAGCATTGGCAATTGCTGCAGAACAGCCTACCAACCCCACTTCACCCAAACCCTTTGAACCCATAGGGTCAAGGATCGGATCGGGTTTGTCAATAAAGATCACATCAATAACCGGAATATCTTTATTAACCGGTTCATGATAATCGGCAAGGTTATTATTTACATAACGCCCGTAACGGTGATCAACAATTCCTTCTTCCATCAGTGCGATACCGATGCCCCATACAACAGATCCATATACCTGGTTAGTAGCTGTTTTTGAATTCATGATACGCCCCGCATCTATAGCGGAAACAACACGGTTCATTTTTACAACGCCGGTGGTTGGATGTACCAGTACTTCTGCAAAATGGGCGCAAAAAGACATTCCTGAAAACTGTTCCGTTTCACTGCCGCTTTTCGATTCTTTGGTCACTTTTAATTCCGGCAAATTACTTTGCTGTAAAATATCGTTGTAAGAAAGTTTTACATCGGAACCTTTTGCAGCCAGCATACTTTTTTCAAAAAACAATTCATCTGTTTTCTTTCCGTTAAAAGGCGACGAAGGAGAATTAATTGCCAACTCTTTTAATCTTTCAAGCAATGCAATCACAACATCATGCACAGCAGAACCTGTTGATGCAGTGGTGATGGAACCAAACTGTCCCGGTGCGGGCGGCAAACCTGAATTTCCCCATTGAAACTGCACTTTCGAAATATCGGTGCCAAATGTTTCCGCTGCGATCTGCGTCATGATCGTGGCAGATCCAGGCCCCGTATCTGCCACAGAAGTCTGGATCAGCAAGGTTCCGTCTTTGTGTAAAATGGCGCTCGCAGTGGCGGGCTGCCTGTTGGCATGATACAATCCACCGGCAACACCCATCCCCAATAACCATTCGCCCGAACGCATGGAACCCGGTGCAGCATTACGTTTGCTCCATCCGAATTTTTCTGCACCCATGTTATAGCATTCTTTTACATAATTGCTCGACCATGGTAAATTATTGAACGGATCTTTTTCCATAGCGAAATTTTTCATTCGCAATTCGATCGGATCCATATGTAATGCATACGATAATTCATCCATAGCAGACTCCAGTGCAAAAGACCCGCTGGTTTCACCTGGGCCTCTTGCCCAACAAGGTGTGCTCATATCAAGCGCTACGAGTTTATAAGTGGTGTTTACATTTTCGCAGGCATAAAAAGATTGCGCGGGGTCAGTCATGCGTTCTGTAAATTCTTCATAAGTTGATGTACTGCCTTTTGCTTCGTGCGTGATGCCTGTGAGCGTTCCATCAGTATTTGCGCCAAGCCCGATCTTTTGTATTGATTCGGGCCGGTAACCTACCATATTAAAAACCTGGTCGCGCCTTGCCATTACGGTTATGGGTTTACCGGTTTTTTTTGCACCGAGTATGGCAGCCATTTCCTGCGGCCATATCCGGGAAGAAGACCCAAATGCCCCGCCCACAAAAGGCGATTGCACATACACATTTTTTTCCTGCAGGTGAAAAGCGGTCATAATATCTTTCTGCGCCATTTTACTCGCCTGCGTTTTATTATAATCGGTGATCTTGTCGGCGCTTTCCCATACAACCGTTGCTGCATGCATTTCCATGGGATTATGAACCTGCCAGGGCGTATGATAAACAGCTTCTATCTTAACCTGCGCATTTTGATACGCATTGGCAATACCGCGTGTATAATCTTTTCCTTTCTTTGGTTTGGTTGCTTTTGATTGATTAGATAACATATCAGTTTCATGCGGGGCTTTTTCATATTCCAGTTTTACCAGATCGGCGGCATAACTGGCCCTTTCCAACGTATCTGCGATCACGAGTGCAACAGGCTGGTGGTCGAAATAAATCTTATCATCATAAAACACGCGAAACTCCTGTCCGTCTACTCTTGCTTCTCCTCCGCCTTCTTTTTTTTCTTCTTTCCATCCGGGCACTTCCGGGCGGTTTAAATGTGTGAGTACTGTTAATACACCCGGTGCATTCTCTGCGTTTTTACTATCAATGGATCTGATCCTTCCCTTTGCAATGGTACTTGTTACGAGTACGCCATAAGTTAATTCTTTGGGTTTATATTCAGCAGCATATTTTGCGGCACCGGTTACTTTCTGTTTTGCTTCTACCCTGTCAACAGGTTCACCGGCATAATTATCAAAGTCAAAAAAATAATTGTTCATGGTTAATTATATTTTGGCAGCCTGTGATAATGCTTCAACAATGGCTACAGGTGCGAGTTTTAATTTGAAATGATTCTGCCCGTAATCTTTGGCGCCGTTCATAGCAACTATTGCTGCTTCGCGAAACGAATCAACGGTTGCTTTTTTCCCTTGCAGAAATTTTTCAGCTTCTGTTAACCGCCATGGTTTATGCGCCACACCACCCATGGCCAGCCTTGCATGCACAATGGAATCGTTGCTGATCTCCAGTGCGGCTGCAACCGAAACCAATGCAAACGCGTAAGAAGAACGGTCGCGTATTTTTAAATAATGAACATGCCCGCCGAAATGATTTCGAGCGATCTCTATACCTGTGATCAATTCTCCTTTGGCAAGATTGTTATCCTTTTCAGGTGTATTGCCGGGCAGGCGGTGGAAATCAAGGAAAGGAATTCTTCTTTCTTTTTTCCCCTGGATTATAACGGTTGTGTCTAACGCTGCCAGTGCCACACACATATCACTTGGATGAACAGCAATGCAACTGTCGGATGCACCAAAAATGGCGTGCATGCGGTTATATCCATTCATGGCACCACAACCTGTTCCGGGTTCACGTTTATTACAGGGCATTGCCGTATCATAAAAATAACTGCAGCGCGTACGTTGCATCATGTTGCCGCCAACCGTTGCCATATTTCGCAGTTGCGGTGAAGCGCCTGCCTGTAGGGCAAGTGAGAGTAACGGATAATTTATTTTTATCCAGGGGTCTTCTGCCACCTGCGTGTTGGTAACCATTGCACCAATATATAATCCCGTTTCCTTTTTATCTATGTTATGCAGGGGAAGGTTTGTAATGTCGATCAAACGGTCGGGTGTTTCAACACCTCGCTTCATCAGGTCAACCAAATTTGTGCCGCCGGCAATGAATTTTGCATTCTTTTCTTTTAATAAAAGATCTACTGCTGAATTCGTTGTTGATGCTTTTGTGTAGGTAAAATTGATCATACAATACCTCCTGCTTTTTGTACTTCTTCAATAGCGGAAATGATATTGGGATATGCACCACAACGACAAATATTGCCACTCATATATTCCTGGATATCCTGTCTTGTATTTGCATGTCCTTCTCTTATACATGCAATACCTGACATGATCTGCCCGGGTGTGCAATAGCCGCATTGCAATCCATCGTGTTTAACAAAAGCCTGTTGCATCGGGTGTAATTTGTCGCCCGTAGCGAGCCCTTCGATAGTAGTGATCTTTTTGCCTTCTGTTTTTACGGCAAGTGTGAGGCATGATAAAATGCGCTCGCCGTTTACATGAACCGTGCAGGCGCCGCATTGCCCGTAATCACATCCTTTCTTGGTTCCGGTCAGTTGCAGTTGTTCGCGCAACAGGTCGAGTAATGTTACACGCGGCTCAACAGATAATTCATGGCGCACTCCGTTTATTTCGAGCGATAACGGCATCTTTTCAAAAAGCTCCGCAATTCTTTCATCATGATCTGCTGCTTTTGTAATGATAGAGGGAGTAGTAACAAGTGCAATTACCGCGGAGGATTGTTGTATAAAGCTACGCCGGCTGCAGCCGCCATCAGGGGCATGAGGTTTTGGTTGATCCATAGACATAGTTGGGTAGAATAATAGGAAATTTACGGAAAAAATTGTACCAATGCAAACAGGCCCAAACTGCAAAACATCTGCAGAAAATGCACTGCCGTTTATTAACAATGCAACAGATATGTTTTTACCAAAACCATCTTTTCGTGATTGTATGATATTGAAAAGATACTAACGGTTGCGTGCAGAAAAAGTGATCGGGAAATTACAGAAAGAAAAAGATAAGAAGATCCAGATCCATTATTTTTTCAATCGTGGGTATAAACAACCCTGCAAGCTCATCAATAAAAGTATCGGGTAATGCGCCCGATAAATTAGTCTACACAATAATGGATAATCCATCCACATCAAATGGATAATCCATCCACATCACTCTACAATACTCGAATCTTATTATTGGAATAAACGATGATTATTTTCCACATTAATTGCAATTGATTCGATCCACAAACCAATAATATGCCGGCAGAATTTGCAAATGCCCGATATCCTTATTAATGTCAGTAAATTTTTTAATTTGTTTTTAACAAAAAACTGATTTTCCATTATTGCAGCCTTACTTTTAGCACTTTAAATCTTGTTTTTGTTAGCAGGTTGCCCGGCATCCTGATTTACCCAACAAAAATCCTCCTATGAAACCTCTTGCAAAATTTATTTTTGTTGCTTCCCTGTTATTATCGGGTTTGTCGCAGATCGATGCACAATCGGTGGCCATTAATACCACGGGAGCAGTGGCGGATACTTCTGCCATCCTTGATATCCAGCATCCTTCCAAGGGCATATTGATCTCGAGAATGACGGCCAGCCAGCGTTCAGCGATCTTTTCGCCTGCAACGGGCCTCCTGGTTTTTCAAACGGATGCACCCGCCGGTTTTTATTATAACAGCGGTACTGCCACCAGCCCGGTATGGGTATTGATCCAGTCGAGCGCTTCGGGCAATATCACCGGAATCCTTACTACTGCTGCACAACCCAATATTACTTCACTGGGCACGCTCACAAATTTAACTGTGACAGGAACGATTGCGGGAGGAGTATTCAGTGGCGTTCTATCACCCGGAACATTGTCGACTGTTTTCAACAACCTTAGTTCACTTACCATCAGCGGGCCTTTAACAGCAACAACGATAAGCGGAGCAATTGTAAATCCTGCACAACCAAACATTACATCATTAGGCACATTATCCAATCTAACTGTAAGCGGAACGATCTCAGGCGGAATATTCAGTGGAACATTAGCGCCGGGATCGATCGCAGGGATCACTTCACTGAATAATCTTTCTTCGCTTGCCGTGAGCGGAGCTTTAACGGCAACAACTCTAAGCGGTGCGATTGTAAATCCTTCGCAACCAAATATTACCTCATTAGGTACTTTATCCAATTTAACTGTAAGCGGAACGATCTCGGGCGGAACTTTCAGCGGAACTTTAGCGCCGGGATCGTTAGCAGGTATTACTTCGCTGAATAATCTTTCTTCGCTTGCCGTGAGCGGCCCTTTAACCGCAACAACGCTGAGTGGTACGATTGTAAATCCTGCACAACCAAATATTACATCACTCGGAAGTTTATCCAATTTAACAGTAAGCGGAATGATCTCGGGTGGAACTTTCAGCGGAACATTAGCACCGGGATCGCTTGCAGGGATCACTACACTGACTAATCTTTCCTCACTTGCGATGAGTGGGCCGTTAACCGCAATTACGATAGCCGGAACAATCGTTAGTTCCGCTCAACCCAATATTACTTCGGTTGGTAATCTTACCAACTTAACCGTATCCGGCATTATTACAGGCGGAATTTTCAGCGGTATACTTTCTCCGGGCACGCTTGCGGGTATTACGGCAACGAGCACGTTCAGTAATCTTACCGTAACAGGTTCGGCCAATATTGCAACACTTAGTGCAGTATTATCACCGGGTACACAATCCAGTATTACTTTATTGGGATCGTTGAGTGCATTAACAGCAACGGGCACACTATCTGCCAACGGAATTGTAGCCAGTGGAAGTATTAATGCAGCGGCAATCACATCAACAGGAAATGTTTCTGTAGGTGGCAATCTTGCCGTAGCTGGGTCTGTAGGATTATCGAATATTAATTTGAGTGGCGGACTTACTTCGGCAGGCACACTATCTGCAAACGGAATTGTAGCGAGCGGAAGTATTAACGCAGCGGCTATCACATCAACAGGAAATATTTCTGTAGGTGGTAATCTTGCTGTAGCGGGATCTGTAGGATTATCGAGTATTAATTTGAGTGGCGGACTTACTTCGGCAGGCACACTATCTGCAAACGGAATTGTAGCGAGCGGAAGTATTAACGCAGCAGCAATCACATCAACAGGGAATGTTTCTGTAGGTGGCAATCTTGCTGTAGCTGGGTCTGTAGGATTATCGAATATTAATTTGAGTGGCGGACTTACTTCGGCAGGCACACTATCTGCCAACGGAATTGTAGCCAGTGGAAGTATTAATGCAGCAGCGATCACATCAACAGGGAATGTTTCTGTAGGTGGCAATCTTGCTGTAGCTGGGTCTGTAGGACTATCAAGTATTAATTTGAGTGGCGGACTTACTTCGGCAGGCACACTATCTGCAAACGGAATTGTAGCCAATGGAAGTATTAATGCAGCAGCCATTACAACAACAGGAAATATTTCTGTTGGTGGCAATCTTGCTGTAGCGGGATCTGTAGGATTATCGAGTATTAATTTGAGTGGCGGACTTACTTCGGCAGGCACACTATCTGCAAACGGAATTGTAGCGAGCGGAAGTATTAACGCAGCTGCAATCACATCAACAGGAAATGTTTCTGTAGGTGGCAATCTTGCAGTAGCGGGATCTTTAGCGTTATCAAGTATCAGTTTAAATGGCGGGCTTACTTCAACAGGCACTTTATCTGCCAATGGAATTGTAACTAGCGGAAGTATTAATGCAGGAGCTATTACAACAACAGGAAATGTTTCTGTGGGCGGCAATCTTGCTGTAGTTGGGTCTTTGGCATTATCGAGTATCAGTTTAAATGGCGGGCTTACTTCAACAGGAACTTTATCTACCAACGGAATTGTAGCGAGCGGAAGTATTAATGCAGCAGCACTCACAACAACAGGAAATGTTTCTGTAGGCGGCAATCTTGCTGTAGCGGGATCTTTAGCGTTATCAAGTATCAGTTTAAATGGCGGGCTTACTTCAACAGGAACTTTATCTGCCAACGGAATTGTAGCGAGCGGAAGTATTAATGCTGCGGCATTAACTACTACGGGTGATGCTTCAGTGGGTGGTAATCTTGCTGTAACCGGATCATTTGCATCAACAGGTATTAATGTAGGAGGGCTTACTTCAACAGGTACTTTATCTGCCAATGGAATTGTAGCAAGTGGAAGTATCAATGCAGCAGCACTTACAACAACCGGAAACCTATCAATAGGCGGTAATCTTGCTGTGGCAGGATCATTTGGAGTATCTTCTCTTACCCTAAGTAATAATCTCACAGTAACAGGACAAATTACCGGGTCTTCGCGAATAAGCGCACAGAGCCTTTCACTTACCGGTACAATTATGGGTTCAGCAATTACTGCAACAAGCAGGCTCTATTCGTTCGGAAATATAAATACAACGGGAAGTATATTTGCAGCAACATTAACTACCACGGGAAATGTATATCTCGGTAACAATCTTTTTGTAAACGGTGTTTCGTTTGTACGGTTAGCCACCACTGCATTAGTCTTTTTGCCAGGTGCTATTGTTGATTTTTCTGAGGTGGGCGCCGCCTCTTATTCCCTTTTGAATTCAGAGTCTGTCGTTTATGCCAATACCAACAACACAGTATTCACCCTTCCTCCTATTTCGAACATCGGATCGGGCGGGGTTGAAAACGGCAAGATCTATTACCTGAGAGGCAGTACTACAGTTGCATTTAGCGTAACTACTACAGGCACTGATGTGATCCTGACAGATACCGGCTCGACAGTAGGATCAGGAGGAACAACCGCTCCCAGGAAGAGCGCCATATATACATGTGATTACGCTCGTTTCAGGTGGATTGAATTCGTCATTTCACAATAAATTATTCAAAACGCAATTACTATTCTGTTGAATACCGGCTATACCATATTAAAAAAAATCACTTCCCTGCTGCTATTGCTTTGCAGTTGTATATACATGCAAGCGCAGAATACCATACGCATCAGCAACGGAACAAAACTTACACTCACCGATAATGTTCAGCTAACACTTGGTACAGGTAATGTGATCAATAACGGTGTATTAAGCGGCGCCACAGGTACATTGATTTTTGCAGGGCCGATAAACTATAGCGGTACCGGTATTGCACAGGTTCAGAATTTTATTGTAACACATACGTATGGTGTTTCTGTATTGAATGCACCGATTGACGTTACCAATAACGCAAGCATTTTATTTGGTAACCTTGATTCTAAAAATGATAACCTTGTTCTCCGTTCCGACATGAGTAATACTGCCAACCTTACCGTTATAGGTGCTCCTATCGGTTCTGTACAGGGATTGGTTGCGAAGGCAAGTGTGCTGAATGGATCATGTCCTTCATTCAATTCCGTTCTCTCTGTAAATATTGCAGGGCCGGCATTGAACTACCAGTGGCAATCGTCAACAGACAGTGTTAACTGGACGAATATTGCCGGCGCAACATCACATGATTACACTGCAACGATCAGTGGCGCCGTTTACTATCGTTGCCATATAACTGCTACCGGAAGTAGTTTTGATGAATTAGCTGCTATTACCAAAATGGCCGCAGATACTCCCGTAGCAACCATTACAGGTATCAATACTATCGCTGCCGGCAGTACTGCTGTATTAACTTCGGTAACAGCGGGTGGTGTATGGAGCAGTAATAATGATGCCGTGTTAACCGTGAACCCAATAACCGGATTGATCACGGGTATCAATGCGGGTACAGCAACCATCACATACAAGATCAATAATGGCGTTGGGTGTATCGGCATATCAACCAAGGTGATCAATGTTACAGTCAATCCCACAAAACCTATTGTAAAAATTACCAATCCTGCTGCTGTTTGTATCAATGAAACGGTTGATCTTACTGCAGCGGCTATAACTTCCGGAAGCGATCCAGGCCTTACCTTCACTTACTTTACAGATGCCGGCGGAACCATCACGTTAACTTCGCCCGATAAAGCAACAGCCGGTACTTATTATATTAAAGGAACAAACAGCAGCAATATTTCTTCAGACCTTATGGCTGTTATAGTAACCACGGTACAGGTACAAAACCTGAAAGCCGGTTTCAATTTTGATAGTTATTGTATCAACAATGCTATACTCTTTACCAATACGTCTACGCCAGCAACACAGGTAACGTATCAATGGAGTGATAATACAGGAAAAACATCCACTGCATTTTCTCCGTCATTTATTTATACGCAAACAGGTGCAGTAAATATGAAGTTGAAAATAATATCTGTCGCCTGTCCATTGGTGGCTGACAGCATCACACATGTATTAACTATCGAACAACCGGTACCCGGCGTTCGTATGCAGCCTGTAAATGTTGGCATATATGAGTCGACCCAATTACAGGCAAGAAATTTTGCCGGCGCTTCTTATTCATGGACACCGGTTACCGGGTTATCAGGCACATCTATATTCAATCCCAACATCATTACTGCATCGGAACAGGATTACCACATCACTATCAAAGCTGTGTCAGGTTGCATTACCGTTGATTCTGTATTGGTAAGAATATTTGATAAACGCATTTATGTACCCAACGCATTTACGCCTAACGGTGATGGTGTGAATGATAAATTATTTGTGAACATCATTGGCACGGGTATCAGAACGCTTACTTATTTCCGTGTATACAACCGGTATTCAAAACTGGTATTCGAAACAACAAATGCAGGCGTGGGTTGGGATGGAACAGTGAATGGCACGCCGCAGCCTGTAGATACTTATCTCTGGGTTGCCGAAGCAAAAGATGTAAACGGCGTATCGATCATCCGTAGAGGGAATGTGACGTTGCTGCGATAAAAAGAAAGAAAAAATGCAGATCAAAGCATGATGAAAAAGAAATTATTAATTGCGATCCTTTTGTTTGTGTGTTGCATACAGTGCGTTAAGGTATGTGCACAGGATCCGCATTTTTCACAATACTTCAGTTCACCCATGACAGTCAATCCTGCCTTAACAGGAAAAGATATTGCCGACTGGCGCGTACTCACCAATTTCCGTTCGCAATGGTGGGGCAGCAGTGAAACGGCTCCATTCACCACTACTGCCCTATCTCTTGAAAAAGCTTTTCACATGGGTACTAATGAAAAGAGTTCTTTTGGCATTGGCGTTTCGTTATTGAGTGATGCATCCAATGCAGGCATTTTAAAAAATAATTTCTTCACCCTCGGCGCTGCTTATAATATAGCACTTGATGGCAAAGGCGATGAACAACTCGGGCTTGGCCTAGAAGCCGGTTACACCAACCGGTTAATTGATGCCGATAAACTTGAGTTCCAGTCGCAGTTAGGCAGCATGGGATTTCAACGCACTCCTTCCGGCGATCCCATTAATATTCTTTCCAATCATTATTTTGATATGAATGTGGGTGTTCATTACAGCAAGAATTTTGCTGCCAGCCACTGGGGATATAGGCTTGGCGTTTCCGTTTTTCATGTAAGCACACCAAGAGAAAGCGTATATAACAGTACTGCATATAATATCAACAGGCGTTACAGCCTGCAGGCCGGACTCGTATTTAAACAGGCAAACGGGAATGAACTGAACCTGAGTAGTGTAAATGACAATCAAGGTTCCAATAATGTATTAACCATCGGTGCACTGTATAAATTCAGGGTAAGCAATTATGATAATGGTATTCAGAATTTCAATCTTGGCATATGGGATCGTTTCGATGATTCTTTCTACCCGTATATCGGCCTAGAAGGAAGAAACTGGCTTGCAGGGTTTACCTATGATGTGATCAATGAAACCAACAAGGCGCTTAATTCAGTGCAAAGTATAGAGTTCTCTCTCGGATGGCATTTTAATTCCCGTAAAAAAACTGATTCGCGGTCTGCTAATATTGTGATCTACTGATTTGATTCTGCACTGCAACAGAAAGAAAATATTTTTTCGAAATTTCATCCTCCATTCATCTCAATCAATAATATCATAGCCGATCGGCTTAAATGCATAATTATTCGACATTTCAGCTGAACAGGCCGTTAAGCCGATGATAAGATCCATACGCGCTTTGATGATAATATAATTACCCGCTTTACTTTTCGGCGGAAGAACGGCAACTTTTCCCGTTTCTGCATCAACCGTTACATGCATGAATACATTGAAACTAACAGGAATATTATCCGGAACTATCCCGTACTCTTTCAGCGCTTCGGACAAATTTCCAAAGCATCCCCTGTGCGGCGTTGTATGTCCGTAAATGATCCGGAATGTATCGCTGCTGCAGGGTGTGAGCAGAAAATCATGCCGTCCCACCGTATCTTCAATCATATCAAACATGATATTGCTTCTGTTGGAATAAAAGCTGTTACCGGTTGACAAAAAGATCGTTTCGGCATAATCAATGGTTCTGCCGGATGAGATATATTCTCCGATATCATGCAGGTTGTAGCATACAAGATCCGATACCTGTTCGCCTTCCATATCAATTATTTTCAGGCACTGGTTCTTTTTGATGGTAAAAGCAACGCCGCTGCGTGGTGGGATAATATTCATTTTTGTTTCGGTTTAACGGTAAAAGGGCATTTCCATTGATCGTCATACATACGCCCGCTGTACTGCCTGGCTTCAGACGATCTTCCAAAATCATCCAGCATCGGATTTACTGAACCTGAAAAAACAATATCACGTTTCCTGGTAACATCTCTGAGGCTTTCATATTTATTATGCTGTTTTAGTTTCTCAAACTGTGAATGCGGATTAAAAACAAGTGTTGGATAAGTGAACTGCCTGGCAATACGTGTACTGGCTGCATGCATGCCGATAATAAAGAATGCTTCCTCCTTAATACTGAAACTAAAATTTGCAGAAACCGGATCAGGGTCTACACGCTTGTCGTAAGAATAATTTTTTGCATCATGGTCAGCAAGCGCCTGGAGGCGTTTCCACAACAATGTATCAAACTCTGTTTCTGTTAATGCTGATGGCCCTTTAAAAATAATGGCAGCGCTGTAAAAGACCGCATCGGCGCACCTGTAACCGTCGATGAAATTATGCAGGAAATGCAGGATCGCCGTATCATCTTTGGGGCATGCCATATGATCCACCACCAGGCATGCAATGTGGCCCTTTGCCAGTGCGGCTTTCGCACTTACACAAGGGAAAGATTTAGCATTTAGGCAATCAAAGAATGATGAGATAATGATATCGTTTTCTGTTTGGTTTTGCATATTATAATTCGGTTGCTATATCAAGTTGTTTGAGTATTCTGAAATGTTTTTTGGCAGCCGCAAGAAATTTCCATCCTTTTAAAAATCCCCAGCGGGACGCGCCATTGTTATGATTGTATTTCGAGATCTGGTACAATACTTTCCAGTGTTGCAGCAATATTTTATAAGCCTGCAACAGCGTATTGCCATCGCCGTAAATATGATGGGGCTCAGCGCCACAGCCATTATACTCGAGTATATAAAAGTTTTTTCCTGCTTTTAAATCTTCAACTGATGCACATTTGATATCGTAGCGGCCGTAATAAAAATGATTTGTATAATGGCTCAGCCCATCAAATACTTTTAATAAATTTTCATCTTTTTCATGCGCAAGGCTGATCAGTTTTCCACCCCTGCTCAGGTTCAATGCGTTTGATAAACAGTACGCCTCTCCTTCCGGAATAATATGATCCAGTTTGCCTTTGTGCTTGGACAACATCTCTTCCAAACGGAACTGAACGCGTGGATAGTTGGTGATCAGTTGTTTCAGGTCTGACCTGCCATCGCCCACAACCTGCAGGTATTCTTTTTTCAGAAAGCCGGTGATCTGGCCTTTTGTTTTATAGGGAAGCCTGTAATAAAATACACTTACTTCCAATGGATACGTAACAAGATCCTGGATAATATAATCTGCAGGCATTGTTTGATGATACTGTTTTAATTTATCGATGTTATCGATCTTACGAAACATAAATCCCATCATACCAACATCAGGCTTTACCGCAACGGGAAATACGAATGAATGCACCGTAACCATTTTTTCGATTTCTGAAAATGACATATCATGCGATACATACATACTTTTCGGATAACTGCCATCCGGTAATTGTTCAAACATTTCTCTTTTGCTTTCGCCTTCAAAACCTCCGAATGTTAGTGTTGGGTTGGAAGGCATAAAGAACCAGAAAGAGTGGGCTCTGAAGCAGTACCAGAGCCATACAGGCATAATAGGTATGTATTTTGCCAGGTAATGCCAGGTCTCCCAATGTGTTAACCGGTACAGGAAATTTTTAGCCTTCATAGCTTTTATATTTGTGGCATCACGGGTTGTGATAATGGCCTTTTCAATATTTTATACAATTGAATACATGCTGTGATAAACAACGCCGCTCCAATGGCCCAGTTCATCACATCCTGGTTTGCACGTAAAGTGTTTACCAGATAGTTGCCACCAACAATGAATACGCCGAATCCCATCAGGCTGCCCACTCCGATCCCGGCTACGTAAATATTATAGTATTTGCTTTGCGGCAAAAGGATCCCTCTGTTAAGCAGAATGGTACTCCACCCAAACCAGAAAATAATATGCAACGGATTGATGGCGCTTAGAAACATACCAAGCAAAAAGGGAGATATTTCGGGAAAAGGCAATGCCCCCGCAAATCCCGTTCTGTAAATAGCCGCATAGAAACTGCTGGAAGCTAACAAAACCAGCATTAAAAAAGTGGCCCACTGAAACAACCTGAACAGGCGGTACTGGCTGTAGATCCAGTTCATACCCGACATCGCTGCACGTACATAGATCATCTCTACCAGAACCGACCCGATAGAAAATAAAAAAGCCGTCGGCATGCCATTGTTTACAGCAATATTAGTAGCGGTTACATTAAGCGTGCCTAACGGAAGTGACCCCAAAAAACTAATTACCAGACCTGTAAAACAAATCTTTACTAACTGTTTCATAGATAGTTGAATCAATAATACAGGGCTTATGTCAACTACCTCTTTGGTTCTAAAAATCGTGCCAGCGTATTCGGAGATGGGATTTAAAATGTGTTCCTTATTGATCTGAATATTACTGGTGCAATTCATTAAGTGAATAAATAGAGAAAGAAGATGCCCGCTGCATCTGTTAGCTCCGGAAGAATTCCTTCGCTGATAAATTATTACATTTGCTTGCATTCCCCTGTACATTTTAACAAACAAACGCAGGCGCTTGTTATTATGATCGCTGATAAGTATATCAAACTGAGATCTTATCTCAATCCCAACATACGGATACCCGAAACCTTTTTTACGCAGGAAGATCCCGCTTCGCGCCAATGTATTTTCATGTTATCCTGTCTTGGAAAAAATGAGTTATTATATCTCGAAGAAACCTTCTCATCCCTTACCGGTTTTACAGAAAAGAAGCTGAAAGAAACCGGAATGGATTTCTGGTTCTCGCGGATTCACCCGGATGATATGGAAGAGATCAGCAAAAAGATCATTGAATCACATAGGCTGTTAGACATATACGGTTTTAACGAAGAAGCACCATCCCCGCTTGTGTTAACCTACCGGGTAAAACATGCCAACGGCAACTGGGTAATGATCAGAGAAACCAAATTCCTGGTTTCTTATGAACAAAAAATGATCGATAAGGTATTGGGTAAATTTGAAGAAGTATTGCCTGCCCCAGGAAGTGAGGAAGCACTCAAACAAAAACTGGAAGAAGAAAAATCATGCACCAAATTACTTGATTTTGCCCTCGTACATCAGCATGACACAAAAAAGCAAGTACTGGTTGACGCAACAGGCAATCAAAAAACACCAGTTACAGCAGCAGATCCTAAACTGACCCGGAGAGAAAAAGAAATTCTGCAGTTGATCGGAGAAGGCCTGTCCACAAAATTAATTGCGCATAAGTGCCATATCAGTATCAATACTGTTGAAACCCACCGCAGGCATCTGCTCGAAAAACTCCAGGTAAAAAATTCTATGGAGCTGATCAAAGAAGCATCCAAAATATTCTGGCTATAAAAATCATGGTTTTCTGCGATGTTTCCCTGGCAGGTATTGGAAGATTTTTGCAGCCTAAAAACAGGCTATGTCAAAAGAAGATTACGGTCAAAAAAAACATTGGGGTACGATTATTATTGGCGGCGGGCAGGCGGGACTTGCAACCGGTTATCACCTCCAAAAATTAAAGGAAGATTTTATTATCCTAGATGCGTCAGAAAAAACGGGTGACACATGGCGTAACCGTTGGGATTCGTTACGGTTATTTACACCAAGATGGGCCAATGCGCTTCCGGGAGCTGTATTCCCTCCCGGCCATTCCCTTTTTCCAGGAAAAGATGAAACAGCAGATTATTTAAGTGGTTATTCCATATCGTTTGGATTACCGGTAATGAATCAAACCAGAATATTGCGTGTTGAAAAAAAACAAGAAGGATACGAGCTTACACATGCCAAAGGAATATTTACCTGTAACAACCTGGTCATTGCCAGTGGCAGCTATACTGTTCCAAAGATCCCTGCCTTTGCAAAAAATGTAGACCCGGAAATTTATCAGGTACATGCTGCGGCATACCGCAGGCCAGCTGAATTACCACCAGGTGATGTGTTGATAGTAGGTGCGGGTACATCGGGAATACAAATTGCCATCGATGTGGCTGTTTCAAAACGAAAAACATATCTCAGTGGAACACCACCTGCGCAAATCCCATACTTCGCTATCCATTATTTAGGCAGGCCGTTTATTTGGGTACTGCAAAATATCATCACACTGAAAACGGTAATGGGAAGAAAAGCGCAAACTGCGATCAAGTCGAAAGGAGGTGGATCGCCACTCATTGGCATCAGTGTAAAAGATGCGCAGAAAGCAGGAGCCATGCATGTTGGACGTGTTCAGGGCCTGCTGGCCGGCTACCCTGTTCTCGAAGATGGTACGGTTATGAATCATGTTTCTTCCGTGATCTGGTGTACCGGTTTTAGCAATGATTTTTCATGGATCAACATAGAAAATATAACGGATGAAAAAGGGTACCTGTTGGGTACCAGGGGCGTATCGGAACATAAAGGCCTGTATTTTGTGGGTATGGTGTTTCAGTATGGCTTAACCTCAAACTGGATCAATGGAGTGGGAAGAGACGCAGCGTATGTAGCTGCCCATATTAATAGCAATAAATAATTCCGGCAAAAACAGCGTATAAATGACAGTAGAAAGTTCAATAGAGATCGTGCCTGTAACGTTTAATGACCCCAATGTGCTGGAATTGATTGCCAAACTGGATGCTTACCAGGTTTCTTTGTATGGTATCGATCAATGCAACCTCGACACGCCCGATCAGTTACAACAAAGTAATGCGTTTGCACTTGGCGGATATTCAGCAGATGTATTGATCGGTATCGGCGCCATTAAGCTCTTTGATATTTATGGAGAGATCAAAAGAATGTACATCGAACAGGCGTATCGCGGTTGGGGCATCGCAGAAAAAATACTCACCGGCCTGGAACGTTACGCGAAACAGGCCGGAGCAGAACAGGTATACCTGGAAACGGGTAAATTGCAAAAGGCAGCTATCCGGTTTTACCAAAAATCAGGTTACACTGAAGTTGAAAAATTCGGGCACTATCATCCCAACTCCGTCAGCATTTTTTTTTACTAAAAAAATGTTAGCCTCAATTCTTGCCAGGTAACACTACCTGCCTGCGAAAGGCCCTTAACAAAAAGAAAAAGCCAACCAGGTTAATCACAAATCTAATTCGATCGCATAGGATCCACTTGTCAGACATCGCCCTTATTATTTCCGGCGTATTATTACCACCGGCCCTTACCATCAGCGTTTCGTTGATCGGGTAAATATAGCCCAGTGTAAAAATAATGGTCGCAACTGTGCATGAAAAAGTGATCAGCAGGTCGCGGCGATGACGCACATACTTCCACCCGAATACTACCGCCAGTAATTGCGGCAGAATACTTCTTAACAGCATAAAAGGCGGACCAAAAAAGTTCCAGATATACGTATTAAAGTCTGTATGACTAAAAAAAATAACGTACAGATTCCGGCGGATGATTACTCCATTGCGGATCTATTACACACATCATGTAAACTGTACCTCCTACCCATATGCTGGCGCCGATAACAGCCCACCATAGTGACATATGAAAAAGCTTCGTTGAAATTTGCATCTTTATATCAGTTTAATTGTTTGAAAAAGATCGGGATCATAATATCATGCACCAAATTGCCTTAAGTGATGATCCATATGCATCCATGAAATAATACCCCATTGAATTGGGGTAAGAAAACCGAGAGCAGCATGCAGGCAATTAATGGGTCCTTCATGTGTTGCAAACTTTTCGATAGATATGATCAGTGCTTTTCTTTGTTCTTCAAATTGATCCTCTCCTGCTTTGTTGAAGGTTTGCAAACGCGCAGGGCCCACCCTGTTTTTTGGCAATTGGGAGATAATATGAAAGCAGGCGAATTTTCTTAAGCGTTCCGCCACAGTAGGTTTACGGTACGGGCTGTTATCCTCAAAAATAAAACGGTTAGCGAGCGTACAGTGAAGCAACATTTCTGTTAGCAACATCGTACCCCATAAGCGTACGCTGTTGGGTTGTAATTTCTTGAACCTGTCGATGATCTCTGCTGCTTCTATAGGGTCTGATAAAGTTTTCTTCATAATTCCAACTGACAAGTAATTCTGATGTATAATTAGAACGCAAAATTACCGGCACCCCGGATGAGTAAGCATCACGGAAAACAGTGATAAATGAAAAATATAAATCCATATTATCTTTATCTAAGCAACTGAACCGTTTATATGAAGAGTTCTGAACAGTAAACAATTGTTGTAATAAAAAAATGCAGCCGGAAATGTTTTCAGGTCACAGGTTTAATTTCACGCTCAGCCATTTGAACGCTTTTTTGATTAATCAACTTTAATTTATACCCTGTGAAACCATTATTGCTCATATTGGACGACTGGGAAGGCCACATTGCCGCATCTCCATACATCGAAAAACTGAAAACTATTGCAGATATCAGGTTTTTACCTTATCCTATTGAAGAGGCTGATGATGATGAACTCGTCAACATTCGTTTTTTGATGGCTCTTAGGGAACGTACAGCTTTAAATGAATCAGTATTCAGCCGGCTGCCTCATCTTGAACTCATCCTTCAAACTGGTGGTCATGCTTATCATATTGATAACCATGCGGCCCAAAAACGCGGTATTGTCATCGCGCTGGGCAGGCATGTTAAAGCCCCGTTGGTATCAGTTCCTGAGCTGACAATGGCCATGTGCCTGAGCCTGTTCCATCGTTTGCCGGAGGCACAATTGGCCATGCGTAACGGTGAGTGGCCCTTGCTTACCGGGCGTACCCTTGCCGGAAAGCGACTTGGGGTCTTAGGTATGGGCCGCCATGGAACAAGATTCGCTCAAATCGCAAAAAATGCTTTCCAAATGGAAGTTGTCGCCTGGGACCGATCAGGAAACAATATGCCTGGCCCTGACGGTATTGCCCGGTTAAAGCTGGAGGAACTGTTGAGGACAAGCAATGTGATCAGCATACATCTGCGTCTGTCACCTGAATCCACAAAACTCATCAACAGTGAATGCTTAAACCAGATGAAACCAGGTGCTTTTTTAATTAATACCTCTCGTGGCGCAATTATCGATGAACCCGCACTGATCAATGCCCTGCTGTCAGGAAAACTTGCAGGAGCGGGGCTTGACGTATTCGAACATGAACCCCTGGCTGCCGATTCGCCATTAAGATCAATGAAAAAATGTTCTGCTTACTCCACACGTCGGCTGGACAGTAGAAGAAGTATTTGAAGAATTCACACAAATCGCTTTTACGCAATTAAGTGAGTATCTCAACGGTACACTGAGCGGATCAGAGCTTTACAATCCATAACCCGGCAATTCGTAATAGTAAACAAATAAAGCAATTGGTATTCTGCCGTTTTCATTTCTGAAAACATTAAAAGAAGCATGAGAAAGATTCCTTTCGTTTTTCTCATGACTTAATAAATTTTCATGTCTCAACGAAAAAATCATGGTATTCAGGGATTTTCATTGGCACATTTTATAGCCAGTTTTGCACTGTTGCAGTGGATAGTTTCTTTGTTTAAACTTCATTTATCAATTCAAATAATAATTATGGAAAAAATCATTAGACTGATCAACATACTTCTGGCTGCCTTGCTTACCGGCATTATATTTGGAATTTGGATCGGTACCGATCCACAAAGACTGTCGGAATATACGTATGTTGAGCAACAACAAAATATAATTAAATCGCTTAATGTTCTTATGCCTATCATAGGCGCCATTACTATTCTGCTGACGATAATCAGTGCGGTCAGGCAAAAACAAAATCAAACGGTATATATAACCCTTTTGGCAGCTGCCGGGTTATTCATCATAACCGGGCTGATCACCAGGTTTGGAAATCAGCCGTTAAATGCCATTGTGATGGCCTGGGATAAAAAAAACATTCCGGCCAACTGGACTGAAATAAGAGACAAGTGGTGGCTATTACATAAAATACGGACAGTGACCTCTTTTATTGCTTTAATTCTTGTGATATGGTCCTCTATTCGAAAAGATTAATTTCCCAAAGAATTTACTTATTGTTGACACCTGTTGCTCCGATCTGCATTAATAATGCGAGCCGATCGGGGACACCCCAATGCTCAATTATTTGATTATTTTCAATTGTAACAATATCCATAACATGGATGTTTACTCTTATTCCTGTTGGTTGATGCCCATAAAAAATTCCTGTATGCACTCCGGTAAATAGGTAATGTCCCCATACCTTGTCGTCAACAATTGCATATTGTATAAGCTCGTATTTACGTTCGGAAAAGGCTTGAGAAAGGCCAATGATCGACATCTTTAAAATTTCCTTTCCATTCGGCCTTCCGAACTGATGTTCGATATAGTCATCACAAACATATTTATCAATGACATTCATATCTGCCATTCCAAAACCTTTTTCCACTACCTCACGGAGAACATTAAGTCCATTATTTGTCATAAGTCATAAATTTTGTTGTGCAAATCTGGCAAAAGGTTTGGCAATTGGCAATAACAGAATACCGTGATTTTCTTTAGTACGATAGTAAAGCTTGGATACCTGCAAAATCCGATTCGATTAAAAGGCAATAGTTATACTATCAAAATTTATCGCGGTGAATACCCTATACAAAGAGTAAATTCGTACCCGTCAAATACCAAGTACGATATAACAATATTATGCAAGAGGAAAAACTTCCGGCGTTATTGAAATACCTGAATGATCATTCGCCTTTTTACAGGGATCTGTTTGCAAAGCATGCGGTCGACATTAGCAGGGTCAAAACCATGGCAGATCTTTCTTCGATACCTGTTACGGACAAAGAAGACCTTCAACAACGCAATAAAGATTTTTTATGCGTACCGGAAAATAAGGTCATAGAATATGCTTCTACATCGGGAACACTCGGTACGCCCGTTACCATTGCGCTTACAGAAAATGATCTTACCCGTTTAGCCTGTAATGAATATGGTTCTTTTGTTTGTGCCGGCGGATCGGCCGGGGATATTTACCAATTGATGCTTACACTCGACAGGCAATTCATGGCAGGCATTGCTTATTATTCGGGGTTGCGTAAACTTGGCGCAGGCATTATCCGGCTCGGCCCCGGCGTTCCTTCATTGCAATGGGAAACCATATTCCGGCTGAAACCAACAGCGATTGTAGGAGTGCCTTCATTTATATTGAAGCTTATCCGGTTTGCAAAAGATAATCATATCAACCCAAACAGTTCCTCAGTAAAAAAAAGCTATTTGCATTGGTGAGAATATCCGTAACACCGATTTTAGTTTTAATATGCTTGGCAAAAAGATAAAAGAAGAATGGGATATTCAGCTTTATTCAACCTATGCTTCCACTGAAATGCAAACTGCTTTCACTGAATGCAGCGAAGGTTGCGGCGGCCATCTGCAACCCGATCTGCTGATCGTAGAATTGCTCGACGAAAATGACAGGCCCGTTTTGCCGCGTGTACCCGGAGAAGTAACCATTACAACGCTCGGTGTAGAAGGCATGCCGCTTTTGCGTTATAAAACAGGAGACATCTGTATGTATCATGATGAGCCCTGCGCCTGTGGGCGTACCAGCCTTCGCTTATCACCGGTTATTGGCCGCAAAAAGCAAATGATCAAATTCAAAGGAACCACTTTATATCCTCCTGCACTTTTTGATATGCTGAATGAAATGGAAGATATCCTTGATTATATAGTGGAGGTTTATTCAAATGAAGTGGGATTGGATGAAGTATTACTGCATCTTTTACCTGTTTCCGGCAGTGAAGCCGCCGATCGCCGGATACGTGCCGGTTTACAGGCGAGATTGCGTGTAAGCCCGGGTATTGTATATGTTACCGCCGAAACATTGCATGCGATGCAGTTTTCAGAATCAAGCCGGAAACCGGCCAAATTCATCGACAGGCGGAAATAACCATATCCTGCTACATTTTCGATATCTTCATTAACTGATTTGCAGGAGTTTTACTGAAACAAAATAGTTTATTAATTATGATAGTAGTGGGACAAAGCACACTTACCCTGGAAGATTTTTCTGATATCCTGTTTAAACAAAAAAAAATTGCCCTGGATGGCGCCGCTTTACAAAAGGTTGATACCAATTTTTGTTTCCTGCAGGAGTTCTCCAACAACAAGTTGATCTATGGCATCAATACCGGTTTTGGCCCGATGGCACAGTACAAGGTTAAAAGCGAAGACCTTTTACGGCTTCAATACAATCTTATCCGGAGCCATAGTTCAGGAAGCGGCAACCTCTTACCCGCCTTATTGGTAAAAGCATTGATGGTGGCGCGGTTGAACAGCCTCATGCAGGCTTTTTCAGGCGTACATACCGATGTGGTAGAATTACTCAGCCATCTCATCAATCATAATATCAGCCCATGCATTTACGAACATGGCGGCGTAGGTGCGAGTGGCGACCTTGTTCAGCTCGCCCATCTTTCCCTTGCGCTGATCGGTGAAGGCGAAGTGATCTTTGAAGAGAAGGTTTACCCAACTCTGGAAATATATCAACGCTTTGATATCAAGCCGCTATCCATTCATATACGCGAGGGCATTGCCATATTGAATGGTACTTCTGCCATGACAGGTATTGGCATGGTAAATATTATACAGGCGAAAAAATTATTGGAATGGTCGGTGATTCTCTCGGCTATGACGAATGAAGTAGTAGAAGCATTTGATGATCATTTTTCGTATGAACTCAATATTGTAAAACACCATACCGGCCAGAACAGGGTGGCGGCTATGCTGCGCGAAACATTAGCCGGCAGTAAAATGATCCGCAACCGTTTTGAACAACATGTGTATCACGTTAAAAATCCTGACCAACTGGTTTTAACAGATAAAGTGCAGGAATATTATTCGCTGCGGTGTGTTTCACAGGTATTAGGCCCGGTATATGATACGATCGCTTATGCAGAAAAGATCGTAACAGATGAATTGAATTCCGTGAATGATAATCCTGTGATCGATCACATAAATAAAAATATTTTTCACGGAGGAAATTTTCATGGCGACTATGTTGCGCTGGAAATGGATAAACTTAAAATTTCCATCACAAAATTATCCATGCTTTCAGAGCGGCAGCTGAATTATCTGATGAATGAAAAACTCAACCTGAAATTTCCGCCGTTCATGAACCTCGGTGTACTGGGTGTTAATTTTGGAATGCAGGGAGTGCAGTTCACGGCTACATCTACCGTGGCAGAAAATCAAACCTTGTCATTTCCCATGTATGTACACAGCATTCCCAACAATAACGATAACCAGGATATTGTAAGTATGGGATGCAATGCGGCATTAATGACAAGAAAAGTGATCGCCAATTCATATGAAGTACTCACGATCCAGCTAATGACCATTTTACAGGCGATCGATTATTTAGGCTGTCAGGAAAAACTGGCACCGAATACACTGTCGCTTTATACAGCGGTAAGAAAAATATTCCCGAAATTTATTGAGGACTCACCTAAATACAAGGATCTGGAAAATGTTCGTTCCTTTTTGCAATCAACCGGTCCGGTAGTTACATTTAAAAACCTGCCATAATGAAATGTGCATTGATCACCGGCGGCTCAAGAGGCATAGGCCGGGCCATTTGTATTAAAATGGCAGAAATGGGATATTATGTATTGATCAATTATAAAAGCAATACCGAAGAAGCCGATAAAACATTCGCACAAATAAAACAGAACGGCGGAGATGGCGAACTGTTGCCATTTGATGTATCAGACAAAACAGCGGTAAAACAAGTATTGGGCAACTGGATCGAGGCAAATACCGAAAAATATATTGAGGTACTTGTAAACAATGCAGGGATCAAGGAAGATGCTTTAATGCTGTACATGGAAGATGCACAATGGGAAAATGTGATCAGGAATAACCTCGATAGTTTTTTCTTCGTTACGCGGCTTGTATTAAAAAGCATGCTGCTAAAAAAATATGGACGGATCATTAATATCGTGTCGCTTTCCGGGTTAAAAGGATTACCCGGCCAAACCAATTACTCTGCAGCCAAAGCCGGCGTGATCGGCGCTACCAAAGCCCTTGCACAGGAAGTAGGCAGGAACGGCATTACCGTAAATGCCATAGCGCCCGGATTGATTAAAACAGATATGACCGAAGGAATGGATGAAAATGAAATGAAAAAAGTAATACCCGTACGCCGCTTTGGATCGCCCGAAGAAGTTGCTTTTGCTACAGGTTTTTTAGCATCCAGTGAAGCCGGTTATATTACAGCGGAAGTATTATCGATCAATGGCGGATTATACTCGTGAATCGTGAATAGATAATTGCCCGCTTCTGAGAACTAACTCACCATTGGCCATCACTATTAACTATTCACTTTTAACTATTAACTATTAACTACCATAACATCAAATCATCCAAACCGAAGAAACCATATTATCCCTCATCCCGCAAAAGCCACCTTTTGTTATGGTGGATCGATTGCTTCATTCTGATGAAATCATAACACGAAGCAGTTTCAGGGTAACCGCAGAAAATGTTTTCACTGATAACGGCCAGTTTACAGAAGCAGGCCTAATGGAAAATATTGCACAAACTGCAGCAGCAAGAGCAGGATATATTGCACGCAAAGAAAATAAACCAGTTGAGATCGGTTATATCGGTGCGGTAAAAAACTTCGAGGTATTTGGCCTGCCGGAGACCAACAATGAATTGCTGACTGAAATAAAGATAGAGGACAACCTGTTCAATGTATCAATGATCTCCGGAAAAGTTTGGTGCCATGATAAACTGATCGCACAATGTGAAATGAAAGTATTTATGGTCCATAGACCATAGTGCATGGTCTATGGTCTATTGGTCTATCAACTATTAACAACCCGAATAATTATGCCAGACGTTTTTATAGTTGCCGACAATATCTTATCCCCCATCGGCTCAACCACTGCCGAAAATTTTTTGAAGCTTACGGAAAATATATCCGGCGTGCAATTGCATAACGATACCGCATTGTCAGATGAACCATTTTATGCTTCCCTGTTTGACCGTTCACAGCAGTTTATAAAAGATAGCGGGAACATTTCTTATACTAGGTTTGAACAATTGCTTATTGCATCTGTTGGCAATGCTTTGGAAAATAGCGGAATAAATACAGCTGATAAAAAAACTGTTTTGATCATCTCTACCACCAAAGGAAATATCAGCCTTCTTGAAAACAATCCGTTTGACCGGGCTTTACAAAAAAGGATTGCTTTGCATACTTCTGCAAAATCAGTTGCAGCGCATTTTGGTTTTGTTAACCTGCCGCTTGTTGTATCTAATGCATGTATTTCCGGTTTACTCGGTATAATAACAGGTAAAAGACTGATCCGGTCGGGCCAGTATGAAAATGCAGTGATTGTTGGTGCAGATGTTATTTCAAAATTTATATTATCCGGCTTTCAGGCATTCCAGGCTATCAGCCCGGAACCATGTAAACCTTTTGACAGCGAACGGAAAGGCATTAACCTCGGAGAAGGGGCCGCAACAGTTATCCTTTCTTCAAACACAAAATATTCAAACGGAATAAAAGTAATGGGTGGCGCAGTAAGTAATGATGCCAACCATATTTCTGCGCCTTCACGAACAGGAGATGAATTGGCGCATATCATTAAAACAGCGCTGAACGATTCTTTTTTATCAGCAACCGATATCAGCCTTATCTCAGCGCATGGCACTGCTACTATGTATAATGATGAAATGGAAGCAAAAGCTATTACCTCTGCAGGATTGCAATCGGTTCCTGTTAATAGTTTGAAAGGATATTACGGGCACACATTGGGTGCGGCCGGGCTTATTGAATCGATCATTTCTATCCGGTCGTTAAAAGAAAACCTTGTGTTGCCGACAAAAGGATTTGAAAAAATGGATATGGAAACACCCGTCAACATCAGCAATAAGCCACACCGCATACCTTTGCAAAACTGTTTGAAAACTGCATCGGGTTTTGGAGGATGTAATGCAGCAGTCATATTCAGTAAATAATACACACACGATTTGAGTACAGGAAATTATATTACCGCCAGTTGTACGATCTGCCATCACACTGTTTATAAGAACGGCAAGCCCGTATTTATGAACAAGGATACTGATATCACGGGTTTCCTGCTTTCAGTATATCAATGGCTCGATCCGAAATATGCCCGCTTTTATAAAATGGATAACCTGGATAAATTGGGCTGGCTGGCTTCTGAAGTTCTGTTAAAAGATAGTTTTCATGCAGAAAATTACCAACCGGAACAAACAGGTTTACTGTTAACCAATGCCAGTTCCAGCCTTGATACAGACCGTAAATATGCCGAAACCATAAAAGATATTCCAAGCCCCTCGGTATTTGTATATACTTTACCAAATATCATGATCGGCGAGATCTGTATCAGGAATCATTTTAAAGGCGAGAACGCTTTTTTTATATTCGAATATTTTGATGCCGCTTTTATTGAACAATATGTAAACGAACTGCTGCATAATGATGTTTTAAAAGCATGCATCTGCGGATGGGTGGAATTGCTGGAAAATGATCACAAAGCGGTTTTATTTTTGGTTGAAAAAGAACCAACTGAACAACAGGAGCTTTTTACAAGACAGAACATGGATAAAATATTTCAAACAGAAAACGGGTAAAAATGAGTACAGGGGTTTTTATTGCAGGCGCAGGGGCCATCACAGCGATCGGTAACAATATCGCTGAATGTATTTCTGCGCTTGAAAAAGAACAGGCGGGCATGGGAGAGATCTGTTATCTTGAAACGATGCATCGCAACAAAATTCCTGTTGCAGAAGTAAAACTGAATAACGAAGAACTGTGCGCACTTTCAGGGCTTCCGCTTCATACGAGCCGTACAGCTTTACTCAGCAGCATTGCCGCAAAAGAGGCGCTGCAAGATGCGGGAATTGAAAATATTTCTTCTTTACGTACCGGTTTTATTTCTGCCAATACAGTAGGCGGAATGGATAAAACAGAAAAATTCTTTAGCAATTTTCTGGATGACCTGACCAAAGGAAGGTTAAGAGAAGTAGTGAATCATGAATGCGGTTATACCACCGAACTGGTAGCCGACCTGTTAGGCATTGATCATTATGTAAGTACGATCAGCACGGCCTGCTCATCTTCTGCCAATGCCATTTTTTTTGCCGCAAGGCTGATCAAACAGGATATGCTGGATGTGGTAATTGCAGGTGGCACTGATGCTTTGACAAAATTTACACTCAATGGTTTTAATACACTCATGATCCTGGATCGTGAATATTGCAAACCTTTCGACAACAACCGTATGGGTTTGAATCTCGGAGAAGGTGCGGGATATCTTGTACTCGTATCCGACCGTGTTGCCGGCTCATTAAAAAAACAATTGTATGGCAAACTGAGCGGTTATCATAATGCGAATGATGCCTATCATCAAACAGCTTCTTCGCCGGATGGAACCGGCTCCTTTCTTGCGATGACGGGCGCTTTGGCAAGAAGCGGCCTGCAGCCATCCGATATCGATTATATTAACCTGCATGGAACGGGCACGCAAAATAATGATCTTGCAGAAGGCACAGCGATCAGCCGTGTATTTGCTGCACCTTATCCGATGATGAGTTCTACCAAATCATTTACAGGGCATACTTTAGGCGCCAGTGGAGGCATTGAAGCGGTATTATCGGTTCTGTCCATTAAACATGGAATGGTCTATCCAAACCTTCGCTTTAAAACACCGATGGCCGAATTGGGTTTTGTACCGCAAACAAGTTTTTTAAAAGGCCGGCCTATAAAACATGTACTGTCAAATTCATTTGGCTTTGGCGGCAATTGTTCTTCACTGATCTTTTCAAAATTGTGAGCATGAAAATTTATATACAGTCAGCAGCAGCTATTTCTCCGCAGAAAACATTTGGGCAGGTTCCTTTTCTGACTGAGCCGGTAACTTATTCCGGCAATCGCTTACAGGTTGTTGAGCCTGATTATAAGAATCTGATCGATGCGAAATTATTGCGGAGAATGAGCCGCATTATAAAAATGGGTGTATCCACTGCTACAGCCTGTTTGCAGGAAGCGGGTGAAAATGATCCCGGCGCAATCGTAACCGGAACAGCTTACGGTTGCCTGGAAGATACAGGCGTTTTTTTAACAGAGACCATTCAACGGAATGAGGAGCTTCCCCCTCCTACTGCTTTTATACAATCCACTCATAATACTGTTGGCGCACAGATCGCACTCATGCTGAAATGCCATCATTATAATAACACATTTGTTCACAACGGTTTTTCTTTTGAAAGCGCGCTGCTGGATTCCGTGATGTTGTTAAAGGAGAAAGAAGCACACAATGTACTGGCAGGCAGTGCAGACGAATTAACAGATAACAGTTATACAATTTTATCGAGGCTCGGGTTATATAAACGTAATCCTTTTTCCAATATCGATCTATTTTCCTCGCGTTCAAAAGGAACGATCGCCGGAGAAGGGTCTGCATTTTTTTTGTTAACCGGTGAGCAAAAACCCGGCGCGTATGCAGAACTATGCGGCATGACAACTTTTTACAAACCAAAAAGCAAGATCGAAGTTGAACAAAGAATTATTTCTTTTTTAGCGGAACATTCCATCGGAGTAAATGATATAGACCTGATCGTTACAGGTAAAAATGGCGATGCCAGGCAGGATCTTATATATGAACAGTTAGGGCAAACGATTTTTTCGGGTAAACAAACTATTCATTTTAAAGATCTCTGCGGCGAATATCCAACCGCTTCTTCTTTTGCGTTATGGCTGGCTGCCAATATCCTGAAAACAGGAAGTGTGCCGGCAGTAACAGGATACAAGGGTTCAACGGAAAATAAATTAAAAAGAATTTTGGTCTATAATCATTACCAGCATTCTTATCATTCGTTGCTATTGGTTTCGGCTGTTGAGTAATAGTGATTGATATTCTAAAAAGATCTTTTTTGAAACACATAGGAACATAGGAAAAGAGAAGCTCACATAGATCAAAACTTATGTGCTCTTTGCACTAACCTATGTTCCTATGTGTTTCAAAAAATGCTTCGCAAGAATTTATCATGTAAATAATAAAAACATGTTGCTGGGAAATTTTTATACGATCAGTTCTGTTCAGAAAGAAAATAATTCCATTAACGCAATGCTGGAATTAAATACTACACACCGGATCTTCGAGGGACATTTTCCCGGCCAACCGGTTGTGCCCGGCGCCTGCCTGCTACAGATGGTAAAAGAGATCATGCAAACGGTTACCCCGAACAATATCCGGTTGATCAAAGCGCATCAGCTTAAATTCATATCGCCGATAAACCCTTCTGCCAACAATGACCTCAGGTTTGCATTAACCTATAACATTTCTGCAAATGATGAGATCACTGTTTCAGCAACACTATTGAATAACACGGTTGCCTGTTTTAAATTCAGTGGCGTATTTCAATCCGGTAAATAAATTCAGTACGATTTATTTGGTTCTGTTCTTTTCAATATATTCTACCAGCGTATTGATATTAACCAGAACCTTGCGCCCCTCTCTCGGATCATTGATCGCAATACCATATTCGCGGTGAAGCAGAACGATCATCTCGAGTGAATCGATAGAATCGAGGCCCAATCCATCACCAAACAAAGGTTCATCGTCTTTAATATCATCGGGTTTCATATCCGTTAAATTCAGAAAGGATATGATCTGTGTTTTGAGTTGTTGTTTTAATTCTGCTGTTTCCATGATAATGACTATTTAATATTACTATTTTAATGCTGATCAATAAATGTGTTTCGTGAATCGTGAGGCGTGAGTCGTGAGTTAAAAAAGGAATGAATCACTCACGATTCACGATTCACGTATCACGATCAAATCAGTTTTTTTCTTTTCAGCCCCCAGACCGTCAGTAACTGTATCAGTATAGCGATCACTATTAACGGAATGATACTCGCAAACACATCCTGTAAAGTTCCGCCTTCTAAAAATAAACCGTAATAAGCTTCGAGGCACCAATGTAAGGGAGATAATTTAATGATCAGCTGAAACGAATCAGGCATTGCAAAAGCCGGTACCATTAACCCTCCAAGCGCAGCCAGTATCACGATCGATACGGCGCCAAAACCATTTGCCTGTTCCTGTGTTTCTGCAAAAACGCCTACACAGACCGCATAACTTACCGCACACCATCCGCAAAATAATGAAACGATAAACAATCCAAACAGGTCTGCGGGTAAATTCAACGCCGGCAAATTCAGGTAAGGAAACAGCCATACACCAATTGAAAAGATCAGCGCTGCCTGCACCATTGTAACGAATAAATAAGTTAGCTGCTTGGATAATAATGCGAGAAGATAATTGGTTGGCAGCGTTTTTAACCGTGTAAAACTTCCGCTTGTTTTCTCGCGCACAATTCCGCTTCCTAACGACAATACAACAAAGAACATAGCGAATATCGTCCAGGCCGGTACATTATGCTGCGAGGCATTGGGTACGGTTCTGCTGCCATCTCTAGAAACGGGAATTTCAGTAATGGGTGATTGATTATTCAGCAATTCATTTTCCATAGCAACGGGTAATTGCTTTTCGTTGATCGAAAAATAAAGTTGTTGCAATACCTGTTTGCTTTCCACCATTTGCAGGGCACTATGCAGCGCCCCATCTACCGAACGCCGGAAAGCTTCCTGTAAAACAGGATGATAATATAAAGTAACCGGATCGGTATTCGTAGTTTTTGCAGTGGATGTATCATTCGCTTCCAACCCAAAACTATTCAGTGCCTTTGCGGTTATTTTTTTTGCCCTTGCACTTATTCTGGAAGAAAAATCTTTTGGCAGGATCAAGGCAAGCAATGCATCTTTCGCATGCATGCGGTCAATGAGTTGTTGGTCGGCCTGGCCCCTGGGAACTTCTACCAGTTTAAACATTCCGATCTTATCAATAGCGGCGATCATTTCCATGCTTATTTTACCGGTATCCCTGTTGGCCAATAAAAGCGCTACTTTATTTTTGTTCACCAGTTCAAAAGTGCTGTTCTGAATTTTTGTGATCACCAGCACTAATAAAACCGGCATCCCGAACATCAATGCAAGGCCGATCTTATCGCGTAACAGAACGCGCAGGTCTTTTAATATGGTGGCCCTTAGTTTAAACATGTCAGTCTCTGTAATGTTTGCCGGTTAAATTCAGGAATAACCCCTCCAGCCCATTCTGTCCATATGCAGCCAATAAATGGTTGAGGTCATCATGCACAATGATCTTTCCTTCATCTATCAAAGCTATTGTATCGCACAGGTCTTCTGCTTCGCTCAACTGGTGAGAAGTGTAAATAAGCGTGGTGCCTTTTTTATTGAGTTCCTTCAGGTAATGAATGATGGCATGTCTTGTCTGAACATCTACGCCAACCGTAGGCTCATCCAGGAACAGGATACCGGGCTGATGTATCACACCGATTGCCAGGTTAACCCTTCGTTTCATTCCGCCTGAAAATTTTTCTACCGGTTTGTTCCTTACATCATTCAATCCAAGCAATTGCAGCAATTCATCGGTTCTTTGTTTGATCTCATGCGTAGTAAGGCCCGACCATGCACCGAAGAATTGCAGGTTTTCAACAGGCGTGAGCTCCTGGTAAAAAGAAAGATCCTGCGGAACAAATCCAAAAAGTTTGTTGACAGATCTGTCTTTCTTTTTCATTTCGTTCCCTGCAAGCAGGATATTCCCCTGTTCGAAAGAAAGTAAACCCGTCATCAGGTTCATCAGGGTGGTTTTACCTGCACCATTGGGCCCGAATAAACCAAACCTGCTGCCCGCCGGTATCGTAAGGTTAAGGCCTGAAAAAAGTTCAGTTGACTGGCCGGGATAAGTAAACCCAAGGTTCTCTATGTTAACAGCAGAATTGTTCATCATTGCCATTTAATTTTTGACAATGCAACAAATGCTTTCCTTTCTATTTCTGCAACTTCCAATAAATAATCTCCCATCACATTAAAGTCTTCCTGGCTTCCGATCCTGCCTTTATAAATACCTGCGGCCTGCACTGCAGCTGTTCGCCACAGGTCGCCTGCCATTGTAAACAGTTGAGATGTTTCCAATAAAATTTCGTTGGGATGATAAGCGAATGCTTCCTGTAAAAATGCTCCGTATATATACCGAAAGCCGCCGCCGCCTGTTCCTATTTCTTCCTGCATCCGTACTAACTGTGCGAGGTATAATCCGGCCGTATGCAAACCCAGTTTATCGCGCCATTTTTTTATTCTGTTGCCGGTAAATCTTATTCCGTTCACACCTGCGATCGGCGCGGGAATGCCGATCATATTTTTAATATTTTTTTTGATGCCTTTTTCTATGCCTGTTGCAATTTGTTCATCAGTAATCACATGCCCTCTTTCAGGATAATACAATTGGCCCTTGGGCGCAAGCGCACCTTTTGCAAACCTTACCCTTTCCAGTTCATAACTGCTGAGCGTGGTAGTATTTTCCATTACCGGGTCGCTGATCAGGTAATGATCATCTTCTTTACCATACACAACCAGGTTATGAGCATTAAAATGAAAACGATATTCCTTCGGAAAATAAGGAAGATAATAAACACCTACCTGGCAGCCGGCAGCCTGTCCGTTCGCTAATGTTGCATCCAGCATCTTTTGTGCGGCTTCTTTTGAATGGAAACGCTGCCTAAATACTTTGATGCCGAGCGAACGGCAGGTTCTTTTAAAGATCAACCCGGGCAATGTGCGAAACGCTATAGCCGGGCCATTATTTATTTTCAGCAAAGGGATGTAAGCATAAAACAAACCTGCACCAATACCAAAAGCCAAAGGTTCTGTTATTTGTGATACGCCTATATTTCTTAATAAATTGGTAGTAACGCCATTTTCACAATGTGCGGACTGGATATGTTCAAAATCGATCTTCATTCAATATTCATACTTTTCAGTTCATCAATACGCACATTAAAAACATCAGCATAACGTTGCAATATTTTATCGTTTAGTTTTTTAAATATTTTCGGTTTCATGTGTCTGGCAATTTGAAATTTCCAAAAGCCCGTATAGCCGGCCAGGATAGAAATATCCATCAATGCTTTTTCCATAAAAAAAAGCAATGGGCTCGCCTCTCCGTTCAATACTTTTTGTTTGGCAGCATTCATCCGTACTTCAATATCACTCCATGCAGTATCCAATGCGGTGATCTTTACTTCCCATCCCTGGCTCAACTCTTTGGTGTATTTACCTGATCCGTCGGTTGCATAACAAACCTCTTTGGTGATCTTACCAAGAGAACTAAGGTCTTGTGGCACATCTTCTTTCTTCATAAAGAATTCCTCGTTACATCTGCTGGTAACACGCTGTTTTGTGACTGTTAGTAATAAGCACATTAAGAACCTTACGGCCATGAACCATGGACTATGGTCTATCAACAAACCGTCAGCATCGCATACATATAAGAAAACCGTCCGCTTTCGGGTACCAGTAATAAAAGCCTTTCGCCTTTTTTCAGTTTCCCGCTTTTGAATAATTCATGTACCATTAAGTAAGCAGAAGCCGCCCCTACATTTCCCATGCTGCTTAAATTCAGGAACCATTTTTCATACGGGACAGTATTGCCATATTTATCCATCAGGTCAAAAATTTTGCTTTTGAAAAATTCACTGGATATATGTGGCATAAAATAATCTACTTCTGTAGACACCATTCCTCTTCTGTCAAAAATTTCTTTGATCTTTTTTCCACCGAGTGTAATGATGTTATCGCTTAATAATTTGATGTCCTGTTTAATACTTAAAATGGATCTGTTCCTGATCTCTTCAGCTGTAAAATCCATGTATCCCTTCAGGCTGCCGTCGGGCTGTTTCTCGCCACCGGCATACATACATGCTTCCATTTCATTCGCATAAGAAACACCTTCTATCCAATCGATCCGGAGGTTGAGCCCGTTCTCGTTCTTTTTATCTGATAATTTAAAAGCGGCGGCTCCATCAGACAACATCCATCGTAAAAATTCTTTATCAAAAGCGATATATGGATTCGCTTTAAGTTCTACGAGCTTCTGCACTTCATCTTCAAAAACATTCGCAACGATCGATCCTGAAAACCTTTCTGAACCTGTGGCAACGGCTTGTTGTACTTCGCCTGATTTAACAGCGAGATAAGCATACTTCAGTGCATGCATCCCTGCACAGCATACGCCGGAGGGTGAAACAACTTCAATAGATCTTGTTTCAGGTAGCCAGCCATGTACCATTACACCATGAGAAGGCAGCAACTGGTCGGGTGAAGAAGTACCGCACGACAATAATTCTACTTCTTTTATTTTTTCAGGGTCATCTGCAAACAATCCTTTCACTGCCAATGCCGTCATTTCAGCATTGGTATGTGTTGTTTTACCTTCTTTTGTCAAAGCATAATACCTTGTCTTGATGCCGTTGTTACGCAGCACGAGCATCCTCGATTTGGAAGGCTTGTCATTTATATACCCGAGATACGATTCCATTTCATCGCTGCTCACGGGTTCATTGGGCATAAAGATGGAAGTATCAGTTATGTAAACATCCTTCAAAAGCATAGTGGTCAATTTATTTGAGGCCCAGGTAATATTGTTTTAATTCTTTTATCTTTTTTGATGAAAAGGGTTTGATAAAGATCGCATCCACGATCAATATTACAGGTGCCCCTATGAATAGTGCAATATGTAAAAAATATTTAAACACAACTAAAGAGCCTGCCCTGTTCTTACTCCTGTTTACTTTATTTGCCCAGGCAATATATTTTGAACCGGCTTTTGCCTCCAGTATCATCAAATGATAATTATACGCCACTGCATTTTGTTTTTCCAACGCATCCTGTAACCCGTTCCACTCTCCGTTTAAAAGATGCGTGAGCAATGTTTCACCAAATTTGTTTGTGCCGGCAATATCTGCATCAGATACTCCCGGCAAGGGAAAAATATTCAACAACTTTGTTTTTTTACCACCCAGCATCCAATGAAAAATGGTAAAGTAGCTGACAGGGTTCCAATGCCTGTCTACCAAAGCAATATTGCCAACATGATCTGCCCCGCTGTCTCTCAGCAGTTTTTTTATTCCCACAAAAGCATTGAGCCACATGTTTCTTGCGCCGGTAATGGTAACCACCGGCGTACCCTTCAATACAGTTTTGAATGAAGGGTCTTGTAACAAAGAATTCGCAGGTATGCTGGGCGACAGGAACCACGATTGGTATCCCAAAATGATCAGGTCATATGCTGTTTCTTTCAATAAAAATGGTGCCAGCGGAACAGGCACTCCTAAAACAGCATCCGGCATAACATCATAAAAGCGTTCGCCGGTCCACGGAAACGGATAATCCTTCACAGGTTTGATACGTATATTCTCAACAGAGATCCCTGCTGCAGTTAGTGGCCTGGTAAAGTTATCGATTATTTCTCCCAGCTGCCCTGTTTGTGTAAAACAAATAGCTAACACTTTTTTATTCACCATACTATGGGAGTTGAAAATTTTCCTGATGTAATACCGTCGATGTTTTGCAGTAATCAAGAATGGCTTTTTGAACAACAGGCGATAGATTTTTAAACCGCTTCTCGAGCAACTGGCTGTCTTTTTCCAACTCTTTATAATACTTTACTACATGGGGCGCATGTTCCTGTATAGTGATACGCAAAAAATGATATTCACCATTATCATTATCGTCCTGAAGCGCAGTTTCCAGTTTTATTCTTCCTTCTTTAAATGCTTTTAATTTATCGTCTGCTCTTTTTAAAAGGCCTGCTTTTCGCATCAATAAAGCCCCTTCGTATGCTTCTTTTTCAGTTACCGATGATCCTTTTACCACCAGCAATTCATTATTGATATCTGCCAGTTTTCCGGCAGCCATGATCGTATAGAATGTTTCTCTGTCAAAATTTTGTGAGGTTGGCTCAGCCAAAACAAACAGGCAGGATATGATAGATAATAGAAAAAGAATCAGCTTGTATCTCATTGTACCTTAAGGTTAAATATACAGAAACCACTATCTTCATTACTTTTAAGATCCGGTTGTTATCATATAAAACAGATTTAAAAAAAGTAAGTGTCTAAAAATAACGAACAATTTTCACATTTGTGGGCTGTCGTCCTCGGGGGCTCAAGTGGTTTTGGTTTTGCAGCGGTTGAGAAACTGGCCCGGCATGGAATGAATATTGCAGTGCTTTATCGCGAAACAGCTGCTGCTGAAAGAACACTGAAAGAAAAATTCATTGCATTAGCCGCTGAAAATAACGTAACCATACTTCCCGGCAATATCAATGCTTTGTATAAGGCAGGAAGAGAATTATTTATTCAGCAATTCAATGAATCGGTCAATAAAAAGCACTGCATCCGTTTACTGTTGCATTCTATTGCAAGAGGTAATTTAAAACCTTTGATCCATGAACAGGCAGATAAACAGGGAGATGAGGATCACCTGCTTTCTATTGAAGATATTGAAATGACCACGTATGCTATGGCTACCAGCCTTCTCGACTGGACAAGAATCCTTTTAAAGGAAGAACTTTTTCACCTCGATGCAAGGGTTATAGGGCTTACCAGCGAAGGTTCGCATAAATATTGGGATAGTTATTCGGCTGTTTCCATTGCCAAAGCTTCATTAGAAAGCCTTGTAACGTATATGGCTGTTGAGTTTAGTAAGCATGGGCTGAAAACAAACCTTATCCAGGCAGGTATAACAGAAACGCCTTCCTTAAAGCGGATACCCGGAAGTACTGAATTGATTGAGATGGCTAAAATAAGAAACCCATTTGGACGAATGACGCAGCCCGAAGATGTGGCCAACGTTATTTATCTTCTCTGCACAGATGAAGCAGCATGGATAAATGGATCGTTGATCCATGTAGATGGCGGAGAACATTGCCGTTAACGAAAATACTTTTTATATACGACTTGAAAAAAACGTACAACGATATTTTAGATCATCTGCCTTACAAATCTTCCTTTCGGTTTGTAGATAATATTTCATCATTGAGTAAGGATGAAGTGGAAGGTGAGTATACACTAAAAGAAAATTCTTTTTTTTATGAAGACCATTTTCCCGGGCACCCGGTAACGCCCGGTGTGATCATCACAGAGATCATGGCACAAATAGGTGTAGTGGTATTGGGGATATACCTGATCCTTCAAGAGCAGGGAGATAAGCCCGCATCATTTGATGGAAAAGTGTTTCCTTTACTCACTGCGATAGATGTTTCTTTTTCTAAAATGGTATTACCCGGCGAAAAGGTAACGGTCATCTCTAAGAAACAATACTTCAGGTTTAATAAGTTGAAGTGTTCCGTGCAAATGCTCAATGCATCAAAAGAGTTGGTTGCAAAAGGGATCTTTTCCGGTTTTATTAAACAACGCTGAAAAGATAAAATATGAGACACCGTGTTGTTGTTACAGGTTTAGGCGTTATCTCTCCCAATGGTGTGGGGGTTCCTGCTTTTTTACATGCTATCCAAAACGGTGTTTCGGGCATCCGGTTCATACCGCAGTACGAAGAACTGAAATTCAATTGCCAGGTGTCAGGTGTGCCTGAATTTGATTGGAACCAGCTGAGAAATTATTTACCTGAAGTGATCTTTCATGGATTGAAAAGCCTTGGTATCGGTTATGCAGTTAAAGCAGCGCTTGATGCCTGGGCCGATGCAGGTTTTACAGTTGAAACCGACCAGCCGCTTTGGGATGCAGGTTGCGTATTCGGCAGTAGTGTTGCCGATACGGATGTGATCAAGAACTCGATCGTTCGCGTTGATGCGAAGGAATCAAAAAAACTTGGGTCACGCGTAGTAGAACAGATCATGAACAGCGGTGTTTCAGCATATGTATCCGGACGTTTGGGATTGGGCAACCGCGTAATTTCAAACTCCGCAGCCTGCGCCACCGGTACACAGGCAATTGTAATGGGATATGAATACATCAAAAACGGATCCGCCAAACGGATGCTGGTAGGCAGCAGCGAACATGTAGATCCTTATATATTCGGTTCTTTCGATTCAATGAGGATACTGTCGAGAAAATTTAATGACCACCCCGAACAGGCATCCCGCCCAATGAGCGCATCAGCCTGTGGATTCGTTCCGGGCTCAGGTGCTGCGGCGCTTGTTCTGGAAGACCTGGATTTTGCAATCGAACGTAAAGCAACTATCTATGCAGAAATAACGGGCGGGGCAACCAACTCAGGCGGACAACGTTGCGGTGGAACTATGACAGCGCCTAAT
>Ga0206949_1007_pt1 | contig 76007 bp, 65 predicted proteins | sample Alteio_BWOrgHeat_40_FD_153240 | JGI IMG/M metagenome (GOLD analysis project Ga0206949, IMG submission 153240) | Enriched cells from forest soil in Barre Woods Harvard Forest LTER site, Petersham, Massachusetts, United States -... | ecosystem: Environmental > Terrestrial > Soil > Temperate forest >...
CCAACCAAATTAGATTGCAACCAATGGGCAAAAGCGGCGAAATCCGCTAATATGAGTTACGGCTGCCTTACTACCAAACACCACAGCGGGTTTTGCATTTGGGACACCAAAACTACTGACTATAACGTGATGAACAGCCCGCTGAAAAGAGATGTAGTGAAGGAGTTTACCGATGCGTTCCGGGCCAATGGCTTAAAAGTAATGCTATATTATTCCATCCTGGATACGCATCACCGGCTGCGCCCAAATTCGATCACCCGCAAACATATCGAAATGGTAAAAGCGCAAATCACAGAGCTTTTAACTAACTACGGCGAAATATCAGCCCTGATTATTGACGGTTGGGACGCGCCCTGGTCGCGCATCTCCTATGACGACATACCTTTTGAAGATATTTACCTCCTGGTAAAAAAGCTCCAGCCCAATTGTGTGCTGATGGATTTGAATGGAGCCAAATACCCGCCGGAAGGTTTATATTATAGCGATATCAAAACCTACGAAATGGGCGCCGGGCAGCGTGTAGGAAAAGAAAGCAGCCTGATGCCGGCGCTTGCCTGCCTGCCGCTGCAGGCAAACTGGTTTTGGAAAACATCTTTCCCCGATCAACCGGTGAAAGATCCGGTAAAGCTGGTTAATGAAACTTTAATCCCGCTAAACAAGGTGGACTGTAATTTTATATTGAATGTAGCGCCCAACCGCGATGGCCTGATTGATAATAATGCGCTGGAAGCCTTAAAAAAGATAGGCGAAATATGGCACAACGAAGGTCCGGTGACCCCGCTACCTCCGCTGGATGCGCCCATCATTTCGTCAAACATCGCCAAAAAGCAAGCCTCCAGCTCGAGCTGGAGCGATGATGACAACATTATGGACCTGGCAAACGACGATGATTTTACTACGTCGTGGGTATCCAACATTACTGTGGCCAAGCCGTGGTACGAAATAGATTTCGACCGGGAAAGGGCATTTAATTGCGTGAGCATTGCTGAAGAAAAGCCGAACATCAGTAAATATCACCTGGAATATTTTTCGAACGGCGAATGGAAACCTATCTTTAATGGCGAAAACAACAAAAAGGTAAAGATCAACCGTTTCGACCGCGTTTGGGGCAGCAAAGTGCGGATGTCGATCGATAAATCAGATCACCAGGCCTCGATAGCGGAGTTTGGGGTTTATGATGAGCGGAGATAATTGGTGAATTAGCGAATTAGTGAATTAGTGATTGAATGGGTGTTTTAGAAATTCACTATGTGGTTTGACAAGGGGCCATTTAACTCCTATATAACTATTACATTCACTGAATTACCAATTCACTAATTCACTAATTCACTAATTCACTAATTCGCTAACTATACAGCCGTGCAGGAAGATCATTTAAAATACACCAGGCGCCTGATCGCGTACCTCAAAAAAGAATATGACCTGGATTAAGCGCTACTGGCCGGGCATTTTTTTGCTGCTGGTTTTTGCTGCGCTAAGTTTTACTACCTACGCCCGGTATGGCGGCTATGTGCTTATTCTTTTTTTTGTCGTGCTGGCGCTGGCCGCTAACCGTAACCCCCGGTTAAAGGGCTTTACCTTTACCATCATGATCTTTGCGGTGGTGACCGCCGCCATGTATTACCCGCAATACTTTATTCATATCGGCGGCTTTAAACTGTCCGGCCTAATTACCCCGCTTTTGCAGATCATTATGTTTGGCATGGGCTGTGAATTGAGCATCAAGGATTTGGCTAATGTGATAAAAATGCCAAAGGCTGTTACCGTTGCTGTAGTTTGCCATTACACCATTATGCCGCTGGTAGGTTTTACGCTCGCCGCAGTGTTTAATTTTCCAAAGGAAATTGCGGCCGGCATCATCCTGGTGGGCTGCTGCCCAAGCGGACTGGCGTCAAATGTTATGTCGTACCTGGCAAAGGCAAACCTGGCGCTTTCCATCACGGTGACCGCTGTTTCAAACCTTTTAGCGCCCTTTTTAACGCCTTTGCTGATGCAGCTGCTGGCCGGCAAGTTTGTCCATATCCTATTTTGGGATATGGTTTGGAATACATCGAAAGTGGTTATTATCCCAATAGCTGCTGGTTTACTGTTTGATTATTTGGTAAAAGGCAGGTTAAAATGGCTTGATAAATTAATGCCGCTGCTGTCCATGCTTTCCATCGGCGTTATTATACTGATCATAATTTCAGCAGGAAGGGACAGCCTGCTAAAAGTGGGGCTACTGCTCATTGTGGCAGAGTTTATCCAGAATGTTTCGGGCTATACCCTGGGCTACTGGATCAGCCGCTTGCTTGGTTTTAAGGAAAAAGAATGCCGAACCATATCACTCGAGGTAGGTATGCAAAACAGCGGCCTGGCATCCGACCTTGCTTTAACCATGGGCGGCCTGGCAACTATCGGGCTGGCGCCTGCCGTTTTTGGCCCGGTGATGAATATTAGCGGATCGTGTTTGGCGACTTGGTGGAATGGGAGGGGGACGGAGGAGAATAAAAAACATGATGTTCAATAAATTGCGACCGCGCTAAATAATTGCTTGAACTTTAAACCAGATTCAAGCGCCTTTATCTTATTTCAAACAAATTCCCTCCTAAACTCAACTGCCTTAGCTGTAATCTGGCTGTTTTTATATTATTTGTTTTTCCTTCAACTCCCAAAAACATTTTGCAGTTGCCCGCGTATCATCGTAAGCATTATGCGAGTTTTCGAATGAGGTATTAAAAAGTTTTATATGCAATTCTTGAAGCGTAGGATATTTAAAGCCATATGCGTTTCTAATACCACAATAATCTGTAGTGGCGACCATCGTGCAGATTTTTTTCTTTGCATTCAAAGGATTACGAATCTTCAATCTATATAATTCCGCGCCAATTATGTTGATATCGAAAGCCAAATTGTGACCAATTAATACATCCGCCTTTTCAACTTTTTCTATAAATTTTTTTAAAGTGCTGTTACATTTAAAGAAAAGAAACCGTTAAGGGTTATGAAAAGACAAAGCAGCTTTTTATTCATGAGCCAAAGCTATAAAATTTGAGAAAATATAAATTGACGCCTTTTATTTCATCTCAAATTATTTAATATTGCATTTCACCTAATACAACTATGAGTAAGCTTCTTTCGACTTTGAACTGGCGGTTGATCATTATCCAACTGGTATCTTTTTGGTTTTTCTTCTATGCCTTTCAAATCCTCTCATTTTTAAAGGACCCTGCCCTTGCCAACCCAATGCTGAACAGTATTATTAAGACCAGCGAAAAACCCAGGTACTCTTTGGATGAAACTTTTATCGAGCAAATGGGTAACATCGGTTTGGTGGCCGCCTATATCCTCTGGTGGTTTATTGCCTCAAAACGGGACTGGCATTGGATAAATGGCGTTGTCGCTTTCATCGTCGCCTTTGCATTGGGCGCCCGTAACTGGTTCGGCTGGGACTATCTCTCAGATATATTCCTTGCACCTGGCAGGCTGTTCAAACAAACTTCCATCTGGAACTTTTTGTTGAGCGGCAGTATTATGCTGGCGTTGGGGTTGCTTTTAGCATTGTTGAAAAAAGTGCAATTGTTTATTGACAAGGGAAACTACATAGATAAAAAAGCAATTGAGGAGGATAAGAAAAAGAAAAGGGTGAGGTAATTTGTCCGACTTTGATTTGATGGCTATTAAACAATGTAGTTTAATAACTCCTTAAGCTCATTAGGAGCGATATTGTCTTTTTCACCCTTATCGAAAATCGTCAATAAGTAAACCACTGTTTCTGAAATCTGCAGATAAGTTATTATTCTGGCCCCTCCTGATTTGCCTTTCCCCTTAGAAGCGATCGGAAGACGAATTTTAAAACAACTACTGCCCAATGCAGTCCCTTGTTGGGGGCTTTCTTTTAAACTCCTAACCAGTTCAGGATATTCACTTTTGAGGGAAGGGTATTTTTTGGCAAGGCGTTTTAACTCCTTTTCAAACTTAGGCGTAACTTCAACCTTATAACTCATTGAAAAGGTCTTCGGCGTTGCGCGCTTTCAATTTTCCGGCTTTGATCAGGTTTAATTCTTCAACAGCCTCTTTTAAATCCCCGAGTACTTTAGCTTTATACGGCGTAAGCTCTTTTGCTTTAACATAAGAAAGGCCTTTTAGCACTTCCATTAAATGATGCGCTTTATTGTCTTTTATATCCAATAGTACTTTCATTCGAAAAATTTAATAAATCAAAGTTAAGCAAAAATGAAAATTAAATCCGATAAAAAAGGACCGCGGGTGCAATTCAAATTGTCGCATAGCCACCAAACGTTCCTTACGGAACGTAAAGAATATTTTTTTACTTTCTACCTACCAGACGCCCCGATGGGGCGAAACTTCTGCAATCCTCGTCCCATAGGGACGGTTGGTGGGTAGATAAATTAAATATTGGTTTTAGCGTTCCATCGGAACGCTTGGTTAGCGAAGCGACAATTTGAATTGCACCCAGGGCTGCTTTGTGTGCAGCCCTTTTAAAAACTTCCTAAAAATAATTATTTCAGCAACTCCGCTTTTACAGTATCCAATATTTTGAATGAGGCCGTAGAATCAGGCGCTTCGGCATAAACCCGTAAAACAGGCTCCGTACCCGATGCCCGTATCATTACCCATGTTCCGTCTTCAAAAAAGAATTTAAAGCCATCCAGGTCTTCTGTTTTTACCACATTCAGGTGGCCGAAGCTTTTGATACCCGATTTGCAATTAGAAACAATCCGTTGTTTTATTTCTTCGGTAACATGCAGGTCGTAGCGCTCAACAGCAAATTTGCCTACGATGTCATAAACTTCCTGTACCAGGCCGCTCAGACTGCGGCCGGTTTTAGCCATAAACTCCCATATCATCAAACCGATCCAGATACCGTCGCGCTCAGGGATATGCCCGTTAACCGCAATGCCGCCTGATTCTTCGCCACCCACCATAAAGGGTTTGCCTGAGTTTACGATCAGGTCACAGATATATTTGAAACCAATCTTGGTCACGGTGTTATTTAACCCGTAGGCATCACAAAGCTTTTGAATTTTGCTGGTACAGGAGAAGGTTGAATAAACTTCGCCGCGCTCGCCTTTAACTTTGTACATATAGTGGATGAGCAGCAACAGAATATGGTGCGAATCGACAAAGTTGCCATCCTGGTCATACAGCCCGATGCGGTCTGCATCACCATCAGTGACAAGGCCCGATGCAATTTCGCCTTCGGATAATTTGATGATCTCTTCAAACTCTTTCAGATTGCGTTGTATCGGTTCAGGCGCCTGGCCGTCAAAGCCCGGATTAGCATCGCAGTGGAGGAAAGTAATATCCGGAAATAACCTGCGCATTACGTTTTGCCCCGCGCCGTACATGGCATCGTAGGCCCAAACCAAGCCGCTGTCGCGAATGGCCGGGATGTCAAAGCTTCTTTCGGCGTGGTCAACATACATGTCCTCCAGGTCGATAAACTCGATAAGGCCATCTTTTTCGTAATCTTTAACCGATTTGAGTTGAAGATCCAGCTTGTCAGGGATGATGGACTCAACGGCTTCGATATCATCCGGCGTGGCGGGCCCGCCATAAAATGCTTTTATCTTGTAGCCATTATATGATGGCGGGTTATGGCTGGCCGTGATGATTATCCCGGCCGAGGCCTGTTTGCGTACAGTGCCCAGCGAGATCATCGGCGTTGAAATAAAGGCATTGGATGCGCGGTATACTTTTACGCCCTGCGACGCCAGCACACATGCGGTAACGTCAGCAAACATCGGACCGGCAAAACGCGGGTCACAGCCCACAACCGCCGACGGATGCTCGAAAGCTTTGTTCAGCCATAGCGCGGTGGCGTATGCAACGCGTTTTACATTTTCGACAGTATAATCGTCGGCAATAATGGCCCTCCAGCCGTCGGTACCAAATTTAATTTTATTCATATTTAGATATAAGTGGTTTAAAATCCTATTTTTAGCGCCTCAAAAATTGATACAAGAATATCAATCATTTGTGGTAAAAGTAAAGAAAAAATGAAAGTTTTAAAATTTGGCGGTACATCGGTTGGAAGCGCTGAACGGATGAAAAAACTACTGGATATTATTGACCCTGCCGAAAGGCAGATCGTGGTGCTGTCGGCCGTATCGGGCACGACAAATAGCTTGGTTGAAATAGGACAGGCCTATCTGTCAGGCGATAAGAAAAAAGCGTCTGAGTTAATAAAAATACTTAAAGATAAATATGAAGACCTTATAAAGGCGCTTTATGCCAAACCCCAATACCTGGAACAAGGCAAAGAAGTGATCGATTATCACTTCGGCTTATTGAGCCAATTGGCCAATGATCATTTTACCACGATTGAAGACAAAGTGGTGCTGGCACAGGGTGAGTTATTGTCCACAACCTTATACCATGTTTATTTGAAAGAAATTGGTGTAACATCGGTGTTGTTGCCCGCACTGGACTTTATGCGGATAGATGAAGACAACGAACCGATGGTTGACTACATCACCGATCATTTAACACCACTGCTTGAGGCACACCCCGGCAATAAGCTTTTTATTACCCAGGGTTATATTTGCCGCAACAGCTTTGGCGAGATAGACAACCTGCGCCGCGGTGGCAGCGACTATACTGCATCGCTGATTGGCGCCGGTATCCGTAGTGAAGAAGTGCAGATATGGACCGATATTGACGGCATGCACAATAATGATCCGCGGATTGTAAAGGGAACAACGCCGATTGCACAGTTATCATTTGACGAAGCGGCGGAACTTGCTTATTTCGGGGCTAAGATATTGCACCCCCAAAGCGTTTTTCCGGCGCAAAAATATCGCATCCCGGTACGCCTGTTGAATACGATGGACCCAAAGGCACCAGGTACGTTGATCACAAATACGAGCGAAAAGGACCGGATAAAGTCTATAGCCGCAAAGGATGGCATTACGGCCATAAAAATACAATCCAGCCGTATGCTGCTGGCCTATGGTTTTTTGCGCCGGGTTTTCGAGGTTTTTGAGCGATATAAAACGTCGATCGATATGATCACCACATCAGAAGTAGCCGTTTCGCTGACGATTGACGATACCCTTTATTTGGGTGACATCATTAAAGAGCTGGAAACTTTCGGAACAGTGGATATCGATAAAAACCAAACCATAATTTGCGTGGTGGGTGATTTTGGGGCCGAAAAACACGGTTACGCTGCAAGGGTGCTGGAAGCGGTGAAGCATATCCCGTTGCGGATGATCTCGTACGGGGGTAGTGAAAATAACCTATCGCTGTTAATCGCCACTTATGATAAAACAGAGGCCTTAAGGAGTTTGCACAACCGCTTGTTTTAGAAACACTTATTTCGGTAAGGTTGTACCGTAAAATAAAACGCCCATAATAGCGACGCTAAGTAATGTTATGAATATAAATTGTTTTTTAGTGATCGATTTCTGCCGGTAACTCCAGAAACAATAAATAAGCGACCCGATCATTGGGAGCGTGATACAGATTAATGTAATTGCCATAAAAGAATTTTAGTATGCCGATGTTTGACGAAGACAATATAACTAAATTTAAGGAACTCGAAACACCATTTTATTATTACGATCTTAACATATTGCGCGAAACTTTGGATGCATGCACCAACGCCTCGGCGAAATATGGCTTCCACGTGCATTATGCCATGAAGGCTAACTTTAACCCGAAGGTATTGGACATGATACAGTCCTACGGTATTGGCGCCGACTGTGTAAGCGGCAACGAAGTAAAGGCTGCTATTGAACATGGTTTTGGCAAAGAAAACATTGTTTTTGCCGGGGTGGGCAAATCTGATAAAGAAATTAACCTGGCGCTGGATGCGGATATCTTTTGTTTTAATGCCGAATCGGTACAGGAACTGTTCATTATCAATGACCTCGCGAAAGCAAAAAACAAATCAGCCGCGATAGCCATTCGCATTAACCCCAATGTAGATGCACATACCCATCATTTTATTACCACCGGGCTCGACGAAAATAAGTTCGGCATAAACAGCTGGCAATTGCCTGATGTTGTGGATGCACTGCGTAAATGCGACAGTCTTAAGTTTTTAGGGATACATTTTCATATCGGCTCGCAAATAACAGATATGGAGGTATACAAAAACCTGTGTACACGCATTAACGAGATGCAAGACTGGTTTGCTGATCATGGCTTTGAGGTAAAGCTGCTGAATACCGGCGGGGGCCTTGGCGTTGACTATCACAACCCGGACACAAACGGAACCGCTGATTTTGAAAGCTATTTTAAAGTCTTCAAGGATTTTTTAAATGTAAAACCCGGCCAGGAAGTTCATTTTGAATTGGGGAGGGCCCTGGTTGCGCAATGCTCGGCGCTGATATCCCGGGTGCTGTACGTAAAAAACGGGCAGAAAAAGAATTTCCTGGTGTTAGATGCGGGAATGACTGAACTAATTCGCCCGATGTTGTACCAGGCCTATCATCAAATTGAGAATTTGAGCAGAGAGTCCGAAAGTAATGAACGCGGTGTTGCTGCCAACCGCCAAAGCCCAACTGTACACTATGATGTCGTTGGTCCGATATGCGAAAGCACGGATTGTTTCCAGAAGGATGTGGAAATGCCTGAATCATACCGCGGCGACCTGATCGCAATACGAACCACGGGAGCATACGGTGAAGTAATGGCCTCAGGTTATAACCTGAGGGATAGGGTTGGCAGTGTTTATTCGGAATAAATTTTAAAATTTATAGCCAAACCTTAAAAAGAAGCCGTTGCCGATTTCGACCGAACTGATAAATTGTTTAAAGGTTATAAAATAGCTGGCTTTTGCAAAAAAGTTAATACCGCTGCTGGTTGTAAAGCTGAAAGGGCTTTCGTTTACCTTTTGATCAAGGAATGCATTGTTGTCGCCAAAAGTAGTGCCATAAAACACGCGTATCCCGTTTTGTACAGTTTTGTCATTCACGTTATGGAAAATAATCTCCGAAGTTAAGCCCAGGGTTACCAGGTCTGTTCTGGTGTCGACGAAGTTCCCTGGCAGTGTATTTAAATACCGCCTAAAATCGGCAAAGGTGCCGTACTCGTGACTGTAGGCCATTTCAACCCCTATAAACCGGAAATCCGTTCTGCCCGAGGTGACAAAAGCATTTGCCGAGAACCGGCCGCCCAGCACTTCAAAGTACTTATTAGTAAAATAGGTTGCGGCGCCTTTATTGGCCTGGTCGCTTTCGTATTGCCCAACAGCGCCGAAAACACCATAGGACAGGTTGAAGTTATTAAAAACGTAACCGCGGCTTAAATTAACCTGCCCGCTCACCACGAAATCGTTTAAATTGCTATTTGAATTGGCGTTAAATGCGCCTGATATGTAATTTATGGCTTTTACACTATCAAACGAAGTTGGCTTGGGTTGGTAAACTATATCCTGGTGATAAAGCGCAGGTTCGTAAATATGGCTGCACGAAGCAAATAACAATGCCGCGCAGCTTAAAGATAAAAATTGTTTAAGGTTCATATAATATTGGTTAAATATCGATTTAAATACGGGTATATTCAAAGGTTTGTAACAATCAGCTAAATTTTAAAATCTCAAGGCGACAGATCACAGATGAAAAAAGCAATTGTTGTGGGCGCGAGCTCGGGCATCGGGAAAGAGCTTGCGATCATTCTTGCCGATAAAGGGTATAAAGTGGGCATCACGGGTCGTCGCGATCAGCTGTTGCTTAACTTGCAGGCCACAAAACCAGGGTCCTTCCTGGTTTCTTGTTTTGATGTCGCCGATGTTAAAAATGTGCCTGCCTGTTTACAACACCTCGTTGATGACCTCGGCGGCCTTGATCTGTTGGTGTTAAGTTCAGGCACTGGTAAGATCAATCCAACGTTGGATACTAAAATTGAGCAACAAACCAATGCGGTAAACGTAACTGGCTTTACAGCGGTCGCCGATTGGGCCATTAACTATTTTGACGCCCAGGAATATGGACATTTCGCGGCCATAACTTCGGTAGCTGCCATCCGCGGCAGCCGGTTTGCGCCTGCCTATAACGCCTCAAAGGCGTACCAGGTAAACTACCTGGAGGGTTTGCGGCAAAGGGCGTTTCACCTAAAAAAGCCTGTTTATATAACGGATATACGGCCCGGCTTTGTAGATACCGATATGGCTGCCGGTAATGTATTCTGGATGGCGCCGGCTGATAAGGCTGCGAGGCAAATTTTCGGGGCTATTGAAAATAAAAGGAGTGTAGTTTACATAACCAATCGTTGGCGGCTGGTAGCGTTTTTGTTTCGCCTGTTACCCGGATTCTTATTTAAGCGCTTGTAAAAATCAAAAAATGTTTACAACTTAGTAATTCAACATCAAATATAGCCCTATGAGCCCTAAAACTTTATTACGAATTTCGGCTGTTTTAGTAGTGATTCATGCCGCCGTTCATGTGTACACCCATTGGCAGTGGAAGGACGCCACCGACAGCGCTTCGCTTGCTATTGTTAACCAATTGCCCGCGGCGAAGCTATCGTTTTTGGGGCAAACCCACACTTTAGCCGATTATTTTAACGGGTATGCCTATATCGTCGCTTTGTTTTTATTGTTGGTGGCTGCGCTACTTTGGGCGCTGAGTGATATTACCGAAAAATTTCCGGCGCCCGGCCTCAAACTCCTCATTCCCCTGGTGCTTTTCCTGATCGTGCTATTTTTTTATACCATCATCTTCTTTATTCCGGGCGAGGCTGGTTTCAGCGGTATCGCCATCCTGCTGTGTACCCGCGCAATTGTTATTTTGCATGGCGGGCATGTAGATCAACATTTAGGCGGAGCGAAAGAATAATTTTTTTCTATAGGAAAAAATCAGCCATCCGGAGTTAAAAGCAATGTCTTAGTTTTCATTATTTTTTGAAAGTTCAATAAATTAAGTATATTTGCAACTTATTTATATGCTAAAACAAGGAGCTATGCAATGACAGGCAGCTGGTTAAACATTCGGCAAATAATACGCCTCGCCGGGCTTGGGCAGGTGGTACTTGCGTTAGGGAGCCTGGCCGTTCCCGGGGTTTTAAAATGGCGTCTGGAGCTAGCGAAAGTTCAGCCCCTTATCAAGCAAATGTTTTGGGTATACGCCGCCTATATTTTTGTGATCAATTTGTGTTTTGGGTTGCTTTCGATGTTCGATGGCAACGACCTGGAAAATGGATCTGCACTCGCTACGTTGGTTTCCGGCTTCATCGCCCTTTATTGGATATCGCGGGTATTGATCCAATTTTTTTATTTTGACAGAACGAATTTCCCCACCGGCGTGTGGCAGCGGGCAGCAGAAGTCCTGCTGGTAATTGCGTTCTTGTTTTTTAGTTCCGTTTACAGTTGGGTTTGCTGCTTTAACCTTCAATTAGTAAAGTGATGGGTCTCGTCATTCGCCTGGTTATCTTCGCTTTGATAAATCTTGTATTGGTTTTTGCTGGTTTTCCGGTTCCCAGGAAAAAGAAGCTGTTGTTGAGCTGGGGGATGTTCGTCATCAGCATATTGGCAGTTTATCTTCTTTTTCAATACCAAAGTCCTGTCATAAAAATGCTCGCCGTAATAGCCACCACATTTACCGGCATGAAAATTATCGTGGTGCCGATGGCGTATCGGGACAAACTGGTAAAGCTCAATTTCAAACAATGGGCTGCTTTTGCCGGCGGCTGGGCCGGCATGCGGGCGCAGCCATTTGAAACATTGGGCGATGGCCCCCTACCCGGCGCCGGACAAATGATCAGGTTTGGAATTAGCCGCCTGGTCTTTGGCGGCCTGGTTATTTTAGCCGCGCGGGAAATAGTTCCGTTGCCCTTAAATACCACGCTTATTCATGTTGTAGTTAGCGTTTTGTTGCTGGTTGGTTTTAGCCTAATCCTGCATTTTGGTTTGTTGAGCATCAGCGCCGGCATGTGGCGGTATTCCGGGGCGAACACATATTTGTTGTTCAGGCAGCCCGCCAAAGCAACCAGCCTGACCGAATTTTGGGGCAAACGCTGGAACCTGGCCTTCAGCGAAATGACATCGATAGCTATCTTTCGCCCGCTGCGCACTAAAGTGGGCCCTGCGGCTGCGCTAATGTTTGCCTTTATTTTTTCTGGCATCTTACACGAGCTGGCGCTGAGCCTGCCGGTAAACCACGGCTACGGCTTGCCCACGCTTTATTTTATTATACAAGGCGCACTTGTTTTGTTGGAAAAGACGTTGAAGGACAAAGGGGGCAAATTTCTGCAAAATAAACTGGTAGCCCATGCCTGGGTTTTCTTTTGGGTAGTATTGCCGGCGCCACTACTGTTCCATGCTGAATTTATAAAACAGATCGTTTGGCCGATGGCGGGTTTGAAATTTTGACTGTTCGAAACATTAGAAAAACTGCAGCTACCCTCTTTCCCGCTTGCGGAGAGGGTCGGCGAGCGCAGCAAAGCCGGGGTGAGTCGACCCCGGCGGACATTACCGCCAATGCATGCACCACGCATTGACTCACCCGAACATCGCTGCGCTCGTTCACCCTCTCTTCGCCTGCGGCGAAAAGGAGGGTAGCTTCGACTATTTTTCATCTTTCGAACGCCAATAGTTTGAAATTCTAGTTACGAAACATTGATTTTCGGTTATGTCCATTTTTTTTAACCATGTCCGCCACCTTAAAAGTGTAAAAACAACAATTATCTTTTTATTAGTAGCAACAATTGCTTTAATTTACAGGCACGTTTTGCTGCTTATAAACCAGTTTCCCGAATGAGTAATGACCAGTTTGTTATCGGTGTTGATTATGGCACCGACTCGGTGCGATCAATAATTGTTGATGCACGCAACGGGCGCGAATTGGCTTCTTCGGTGTTTATGTACCCCCGCTGGCAGCAGGGCTTGTATTGCGATGCCGGCGAAAACCAGTTCAGGCAGCACCCGCTGGATTATGTAGAAGGGCTTGAGTTTACCATTAAGGACTGTATAAAAAAGGCCGGCGGGACTTCTGTTGCACGGGGAATTAAAGCTATCTCGGTTGATACGACCGGTTCCACCCCGGTAGCTGTTAACGAAAAGGGCGTACCTCTTGCCCTGGCGCCGGGGTTTGAAAATAACCCGAACGGCATGTTTGTTTTATGGAAAGACCATACTTCGGTAAAAGAGGCGGCCGAAATAAACCAGCATGCGACAAAATTTGAGGTTAACTACCTGCAGTATGTCGGCGGCATTTATTCTTCGGAGTGGTTTTGGGCTAAGCTGCTGCATATTTTACGGGGGGATAAGCAGATAGCGCAGGCATGTTATTCGTGGGTAGAGCATTGCGACTGGATACCCTTCCTGCTTACCGGCGGCAAACATATTAACGAGATGAACCGAGGCCGCTGCTCAGCAGGGCATAAGGCCCTTTGGGCTGCTGAATATGGCGGATTGCCGCCGGATGAATTTTTCGCATCGCTCGATCCGTTATTGAAAGGCTTTACGGCGCGGCTATTTAAGGATACCTATACTTCCGATGTGCCCGCCGGAAAATTAAGCGCTGAATGGGCGGAACGTTTGGGATTAAGCAGCGATGTAGTGATAGGGGTCGGTGCATTTGATGCCCATATGGGCGCCGTTGGCGGACAGATAGAACCCTATCATCTCAGTAAAGTAATGGGCACCTCAACCTGCGATATGCTGGTTGCGCCAATGGCGGATATGCAGGGCAAATTGATAAAAGGCATTTGCGGGCAGGTGGATGGCTCGGTGATCCCGGGGATGCTTGGGCTTGAGGCGGGGCAGTCTGCTTTTGGCGATACTTACGCCTGGTTTAAAAATCTGTTGTCATGGCCATTGAACGACTTGCTTAGCCAATCAAAATTAATAGATAGCCAAACTGCAGCGGCATTAAAGAGCGAAATAGCAGCAAAAATAATCCCTGAATTAAGCCGGCAGGCGGCACTGTTACCTTTGGATGAAAATGCCGAGCTTTCTGTCGACTGGCTCAACGGCCGGCGAACACCCGACGCTAACCAGGAACTAAAAAGCGCTATCGCCGGGCTGAGTTTAGGCAGCGATGCCCCGCGTATTTTCAGGGCGCTGGCCGAAAGCACCTGTTTTGGGGCGAAGAGCATTGTCGATCGGTTTAACAGCGAAGGCGTGCCGGTAAAAGGCCTGATTGGGATAGGTGGAGTGGCCAAGAAATCGCCATACATTATGCAGATGATGGCTGATGTTTTGCAGATGCCGATCCGCATGCATCAGTTTGAACACACCTGCGCGCTTGGGGCGGCGATGTTTGCAGCCACTGCTGCAGGCATTTACCCAAAGGTTGAAGACGCGATGACGGCAATGGGCGGCGGGTTTGATGTGGAATATCAGCCTGATAAACAAAATGCCGATATTTATTCCAGGCGCTATAAAAAATATATTCTGTTAGGGGAATTTGTGGAGGGAGTAAAAAATAAATAAAAAACTATGTCATTGCGAGCGAAGCGAAGCAACCTCGTCGCTGACAGGCAAACGGTAATGTATGACTACGAGGTTGCTTCGTCGCACCCAATGCACATCCGATGCCGCTCCTCGCAATGACAGCTAAAAGGTTTTAAATGAGCAAATACGACCATATCCAAAAACAAGCCTGCAAAGCCAACATGGAGCTTCCACGGCTAAACCTGGTGATCTTCACCTTCGGCAATGTAAGCGCCGCGGATCGTGACCTGGGCGTATTTGCCATCAAACCCAGCGGCGTACCCTATGAGGACTTGTCGCCGGAAAAAATGGTCATTGTTGATTTTGACGGCAAAGTTGTAAAAGGCAAATTGCGGCCATCATCGGACACTAAAACGCATGCGGTGTTGTATAAGGAGTGGCCGGAAATAGCAGGAATATGTCATACGCATTCCACTTATGCCACAGCCTGGGCCCAGTCACAGCGCTGTATCCCCATCTATGGCACCACCCATGCCGATCATAAAACGGTGGATATTCCCTGTGCGCCGCCTATGCACGACGACCGGATAAAGGGTGATTACGAATACCAAACCGGTTACCAGATCATCGATCATTTAAAAGAACAAGGGCTAAGTTACCAGGAAGTTGAAATGATACTGGTTGGCAACCACGCACCATTCACCTGGGGCAAAACGGCCGAAAAAGCAGTTTATAACAGCGCGGTGCTGGAATCCATTGCACAAATGGCTTATTTGACCGAGCAGATCAATCCCAAGGCAGCAAGGCTAAAAGAATCATTGATCAAAAAACACTATGACCGCAAGCACGGACCGGATTCGTACTATGGACAATGAGTTCATTGGTTCACTGGTTCATTAGTTTATTGGTAAAAAAAGATTAGTAAAATATCTCACGTCTCACATCTAACAAATGATAAATCTAAAGGATTTCGAAGTTTGGTTCGTCACCGGGAGCCAGCATTTATACGGGGAAGAAACGCTTTTAAAAGTGGCCGAGCATTCCGAACAGATCGCCAGGTCTTTTAGCGCTCATTCGCAAATACCCGTTCGGGTGGTTTTTAAGCCCACGGTTAAATCAACTGAAGAAATATACAATGTTTGCCAGGAGGCCAATACCGCTAAAAACTGCATCGGCATCATTGCCTGGATGCACACTTTTTCGCCGGCCAAGATGTGGATCGGCGGACTGAAGATATTACAAAAGCCTTTGATGCACCTGCACACCCAGTTTAACCGCGATATCCCCTGGGACAGCATCGATATGGATTTTATGAACCTGAACCAAAGCGCCCATGGCGACCGCGAGTTTGGCTTTATCATGTCGCGCATGCGGCTGAACCGGAAGGTGATCGTGGGGCATTGGGAAGATAGCGCTGTTTTGGGTCCGATCGGCGCATGGTGCCGGGTAGCAGCGGGCTGGCACGACTGGCAGGGCGCACGTTTCGTGCGTTTTGGCGATAATATGCGCTTTGTGGCGGTTACCGATGGCGACAAGGTGGAAGCGGAGCTGAAATTCGGCTACTCGGTAAATACCCACGGCGTTGGCGATTTGGTGAAAGTGATCAACGAGATGAGCGATGCTGAAACGGACAAGCTGATCGCCGAATACGAAGAGAAATACGCGGTCGTCCCCTCCCTGCATAAGGGCGGCGCGCATTACAGCTCGATGCAGGCGGCGGCAAGGATTGAACTCGGCATAGCAGCATTTTTAAAAGACGGCAACTACAAAGGCTTTACCGATACCTTTGAAGACCTGCATGGCCTGCTGCAGTTACCAGGCATCTCAGCACAGCGCCTGATGAGCCAGGGCTACGGCTTTGCCGCTGAGGGCGACTGGAAAACGGCCGCATTAGTTCGCGCAATGAAGGTAATGGGCAGCGGATTGGATGGCGGCAATTCCTTTATGGAAGATTACACTTATCATTTCGACCCCAAAAACCAAATGGTATTGGGCTCGCACATGCTGGAGATCTGTGAGTCTATAGCCGATGGCAAACCCAAATGCGAGATACACCCACTCGGCATCGGCGGCAAGGCTGACCCGGTCCGCCTGGTGTTTAACGTGGCCGGCGGACCGGCGCTTAATGCTTCGGTGATTGATATGGGCAACCGGTTCCGGCTGCTGGTGAACGAGGTAGAAGGCGTGGCGCCGGAGCATGACCTCCCAAAACTCCCGGTAGCCCGCGTGCTATGGAAACCCTATCCAGACATGCAAACAGGCTGTGCCGCCTGGATATTAGCCGGCGGCGCACATCATACCTGTTATAGCCAAAACCTTTCGTCAGACCAACTGGCGGATTTTGCCGAAATGGCCGGGATTGAATACGTGCTGATCGGAAAAGACACCAAACTGCATCAACTGAAGAAAGAATTGCAATGGAGCGAGGTTTACTACCGTTAATGTGCTGATGCGCAGATTTTAGATTTACGGATGTGCAAATATGCAGATGTTGGGCTGGTGCTAAATTGCAACCAGGCTTTTGATAAATTCGTCGTTAAAATCCGCTGCGAAGTGAATAACGTTTTCGAAGAGCTTAAACTCTTCAGGCTGATGCGTTGTAGTGATGATCACTGCCTGCATACCGGCATTTGCCGCCGTTTCGGCTCCTTTGGGCACGTCTTCAAAAACAATACAGTCGGCGGGGCTTACATTAAGGAGTTCGGCAGCCTTTAAAAAAGTTTCTGGGTTTGGCTTGCTAAAGGTTACATCATCTGCGCTTACAATCGCCTTAAAATAATGCCTGATGTGCAGGTTATCCAGCACAAAATCAATATTGATGGGTATGGCTGCGGTCCCTATTGCCATCGGGATACCCGCCTGGTAGGCTTTTTCCAAAAAATCACCCAGTCCCGGCATCAATTCCAGGTAGGGCAAAAACTCGCGCTGGTATTTCCTTTCCTTTTCAACCGAGATCCGCTCCATTTCATCGGCGGTAAACCTGTCTGCCCCAAACATCCGCACCAGCACCTCCTGGTTCTTGCCGTACATTTGTGGTTTTACCTCTTCAAACGTAAAATTGCCGCCCAACTCGTCATTCAACAGGCTGTGCCAGGCTTTGGCATGGTACGGCATATCGTTCACCATGGTGCCGTTTAGGTCGAAAATAAAGGCATTCATTTAATTCATTTGTTTAAAAGGCGCAATAATAAGCAATCCCCTTTTGGGGAGTAAAAATAGTGTTGATAAAAATCTTCTTTTTTTAAATCCGGGCTGTAACGTCTAACGTAATTCAATCGTAATTGTATTTGATAGATAGTAGTTTGCGGCCCCGCAAATCTGGAAAGACATTAAAGAAGTGGCTAAAAAATTAAGGACACAGTGATGGAGTGATAAGTGCGATTAATTTCTTTTTAGCGAAAGCCCGTTTAGCTATGAGAGCTAAGGGCTTTTTTTGTTTGGGGGAAGCTCGAAAAGGTCCGGAATCCCGATAGCTATCCGGCGCCCGTTCAAGTGTTCCAGCTTACATTAATAAATGAGCTTTAAAGGACTTTTCGGATTAGTACCGCTATATTAATACCCCCGCGCGGTAAAAAATTTTGCTTGAATTAATTTCCTTGTATATTTATGTAATGAGACCAGGAGCTAAATTTTTAGCGTCACTGTTCGAGGTGGCGCACGTTGAATTTCAAGTTTACGACCTGTCAAACCACAAATTAGTATTTTCAAGTGGTTTGGCCCGTCAGCTGCTGGGCTACTCAGAAGATGAATATTTTAAATTAAGCGTCGATTTCTATCAAAGCATTATCCATCCGGATGACGTTAAAAAAGTGCTGGAAACCATCGAAAAGTTCATTCACGCTAAAAATAACGAAGTTATTGAACTGACCGCCCGCGCGCGCAGAAGTGATGGTTACTATATCTGGATCAATTCGCGCCAGATGATCCTCGAACGGAACAGCAGCACGCATGTTTTTACCATTATCCGGGAGGTTGAAGATGTAACTAAACTGATCGAACTGCAGCAGGAACTTGAAGAAAGGGTTCGGCAACTGAAAGTCGTTTCCTTTAAAAACTCCCATTTGTTAAGGAGCCCGGTTGCAAGCATAATCGGTTTAGTTAACCTTATTGAGGAACAGGGAATTGCCGGCGAACACAACAAACGGGTTTTGCATTTTCTGAAAGAAACGATAACCAAATTGGACGACGTTATACACGAAATAAATGATGACGCAAAATTGAATTAGCTGAATAACCCTGGTGTGTACCCGCCTGCCCAAGCATCTGCACTTACATCAATTAACGGATTATTTAACCTGTACACTATCTGACCTAAGCCCGGGCGCTTACAATTGTGCAGGTTCAAGCGCGGAAGTTTCAATCGGCGGGCAAACAAAAATTTCCTTGCCTCCCGCATACAATTTACCCCAATCACACAGACTTTCCAAAATCGGGACTAAATCAATCCCTTTATTTGTCAATACATATTTTATTCCAGCAGGAATACTGTCAGGAATTTCCATTTTTACCAAAATAGCATGGCTTTCCAATTCCTTTAATTGTCTTGCTAAAACCGTTTCTGATATGCCGGGTAATTTTTTTTGCAATAAATGGAACCGGTTATTCCCCTGATAAATGTAATAAACGATTTGCCCTTTCCAGCGCCCGCTTATCATATTTATTGCTGAATTACGTTCACATACCTCAAACAAAAACTGCTCATTGGCATAATTTCTTGATTGCATCTTTCTCATTGTCAATAAGTTAAATACTAACAATTTTGTTAGTTATTGCACACAATAAAGCGTCTGCACAATTTTGTACTAAAGATACAGAATGTGAGTTTTCTGTCAACAAATATTTCATTACACTATGGCTACAACAAAAAATCAGGACAAAAGTTCCGGGACCACTAATCAAGAATTATTGATTCTTGACAAATTGCCTGGAAAATGGACCGTTGAGGGCTGGTTTAAATCAGACCCCGACACTACCGTCTCAGGATCGGAGTCATATTTCTGGTTACCCGGTGGTTATTTTCTTCAATCAAACGGAGAAACCAACACGAACTTTAAAGGAGAGGAAATCAGCAAATATGAGGGCACTATGATAATAGGGCGCAACCATTTGCAAGCCGGCCATTTTACCGGCCATTTATTTGATAGCGGCGGTGGTTCGGGCGAGTGGTTATATGAAGTTACCGAAACCGTGTTTAATATCTCTAATTGTCAATTTAGATTTATAGGGAAATTCAACCAGGATAATACCGTCATAACCGGCTTTTGGGAAGTATCAAAGGGGGAAGGTAACTGGAAGTTTTGGTACGACAAAAAAATGACCAAACAGAAATAACAATATTAATTACCCTAAAATTTACAAGATGAAAATAATTATTTATCTCGCTGCGTCCGCCAACGGACTGATCAGTAATGACAGAAATGTTCCGGATTGGTTATCGCCGCAATACGGGCAGGGGTTTATGTCCATAAGCCAGCACACAAAAGCCGTGATCATGGGAAAAACGAGCTACAATATCCTGGCGCCTGATTACTTGCCGTTAAAAGAAGAAGGTTCGCTGGTGGTGTTGACACATGATACAAAAGCGATACCGCCCCAATCCAACGTATTGTTTACAAGTGATAGCCCGGAAAAAATTATCGCGCAACTCGCTGCTAAGGGTCACACGGAGGCGGTGATTATCGGCGGGACGCAAACGGTAAGTGAATTTGTTAAAGCTGGGTTGGTAAATGAACTGATCCTGGTAGTGGAACCAGTGTTGTTTGGCAAGGGATTACCACTACTTAAAGATGTAGAATTTGAGTATAAATTGTCGCTGCTGGATATGAAAAAATTGAATGATAACACCGTTCAATTGCATTATCAGATCCGGGAAGGAAGCTAACCACGCCGTATTGGGGTTAAATTTTGCATAATAAAAAAAGCCATTTCATCAACGGTATGAAATGGCCTCTTTTATTTTATGAGCCGTTAAACAGGCGTTACCTGCCCCGTAAGCAGGTTAACCAGGTAACTTTGACTTGAACCATTTGAAAGCCCCAGGGTAAGTTTAGCCATGTGGTTTCCTAAATATACCAGCGTGCCTTGCTGCATGGTAACTTCAAAATCCGGCTGACCGGGATCTTTTTGCTGGATGGTGATATTCAAAAGTGCAGTGCCCGACGTAATGTCGGCGGTACCACTTGAAAGATCAACCGTAAGCCCCTGCAATTTATAGCCGATATAGACATAGCTGGTAGGCAAATCGCTTTTAACTAATGAAAATAAGTAGCCATTCATAGATACCAGCTTATAGGTTTGGTCGAGGGCCTGCACGTGATAATCCTGTGCGGTGGTGAATGAATTAGAAAATAACGGGCCGGTCTCCGTATTTATCAAACTGTCGTGAACGGCATAGCCGTCGGGGTTGCCGGTGCTGCAGGTGTACACAAATTTAAAATTACCGAAGAACGTTTTGGCCGTATCGCCGGCTGTCGCGGTGGTATTATAGGTGGTATCAATGGTGAAACCGCAAAGCGCATTTACGCTAAATAATGCCGGCCCGGTGTGGCTTGCTGAAATATGCGATGGCGCCTTTATGCCGTCGTTTATATTGGTACCGCCATATTTGCCGCTTATAGATTGCTGAAGGGTTACTACAATCTGCTTGCTTAAAGCTGCATAGTCAATGGTGTTTTTGTTAACCGGCTTGTTTGCGGTTTTTTTACATGACACATAGCAACACACCACCGCAAACAGCAGCAGCAACATGTAGGTAAATCTTAGTTTCATTGTGTATTTAATTTGTGCGTTGAATTTTTGTTGGGGGGGGTGATAAGAATTTGTCGTTTAAATATAATCCAACCCTGTTGCTTTACCAAATTGAAAGCTCATTTAATATCGAATTTTCGTCAAACAAAAAAAAAGCGCCTAACTGGTTAACTTAAACGCGTTCCGGACGAAAATTAAGCGATGGGTAAAGCGCTTAAACCGGCGACATTTAAAAGTATTAGTTCAATTGATAATTTGGCCATAACCATTTACCTTAGTGTGCATCTTTCAAACACCTAAATAGATCGTTATGGCAGACACCACAACACCACTTCCGGAACAAATTATCGAAACGAGCCGGGCATTTACCCAAACGCTCGAAATGGAAAATACAGTTTTCCAGGGCCAGCTCAATGACGCCATTGAAATGACCGTACAGGCTTTTCGGGAACTGATCACACTTTGCAAAGACGCAATAGCTGTTGGCAACGCCGACACGGCCAAAGGAGGGAAAAACCTTGCAGACACCGCGCAACAGGCCCTTGCCGAGGTTAAAAACGCGGCAAGCCAGGCCGATAAAGCCCCTGCGGCAGTAAGCCCATCGGCAGCGGGATTGGATACCGCAGTTATACACGCCGTTGCATTATCTTATGAAAATGCCGTAGCCGCCCAGCAGCAAATGCGCATCATCCAGCAGGCAGCCGCCACGCAAATAATTGCCACCATATTAAGTGTTGCAACCGCAACGCTGGGCGTAGCGGTTAAAGGGGTGGAGGGTAGTAAAAGTGTGGAGGGTATCAGGGAGTTTTAGCTTTCAACAGGTGAACCTACCGTGCACCAGTTGAAATTCGGATTAGGCTTGCTGTGTTCCCAATTTATCGGGCAGGACTGCTTACAGGTAACGAACCAGCCGGGCGCAAACCCGCTAAACCGCGCATTCCCGGTTTGTCGAACTTTCCTTTTGGCGGAATATAATTTAGCTCGCCTTTGGTTAACCTGCATGGCGTTAACCTGGCATGCCGGCTAAAAGCCGGGAGGCTTGCGGGCACGAGAACTCAACGCTAGTGACCGTAGCACGGCATTTTGCGCCGGGTTGGGAGGAAAGGATAGTTTTTGTGTTTTGTAAAATTGCTTTAAAAAAATAAAATTCGCATCTTTGCAAGGCTAAAAAGTTTATCGCTTACATATCTCATCCCATGATGGGTGTTGCCAGTACTGGCACGGGGGCGAACAGATTTTTTAGCTTTTTTATTGAGCGTCATATTCGTACAGGTTCAGCAGTGTTTCAAGTTTGTCTTTTAAAGCATTAAAGTATCTGGGCTCATTTTTTTGCAACTTACGCTGAACAGCCCAAATCAAATAATCAATTATGCTTAACTCGGGCATTTTTATTTATTATTTCAATTAAAGAGCTGATCAATGTGCGTTTTAACAACAATAAAATAATTTAGTAATTCTTGTGGCTGGTCATTTGTTACAACATTTGCAATAGCCGCATCGATATATTGAGGTTCAATTAACGAATTTGAATATTGAAGCGAACCTCCTAAATTTTCAAACCCAACGAATCCCGCTGCTAGGTGGGAAATTAAAAACCCACTCATATTCTCCAGATTTACCGCTTTGTGTTCTTCAGGTAAAATTTCACTTAAATTAAATGGACGTTTTTTGTGTATAGACAATCTAATAGCGTGCAAAAGCAATAAACTATTATATGAACCGAGCTTTACATAATTTTCAAAGTATTTTGTGTTTATTTTTTCGGTATATTTTGGTTGCTCAGCAGCTGTTTCAGGACTCGGTGTGAACCCCTGCTTCTCTAAAGCCTGATTTACGCTATCACTTACTTCCACGGGCAAATTTGATATTTTCGTCCGTAACTCTTTTATTATACCAGTCAATTCGGCGTTATTGGATTGTATTGACGTGCTAGAATCTTTTAACGATCCAATAGTATTAGTCATCGCGCTATTGGAATACATTGCCTGTAGAATAGCAAGAATGGCTAAAATTAGAGAAGCCAACGTAGCCGCAAATGACACATATTCCTTTAGTTCGGTATCTGCGGTATACCGCATCGTTAACAAACAAATAATAATTGCGGATAAGATACCAACCCAATAATTTCGATGTAAAAGTTCCTTTTTTTTCATGAATAAATATACCAAATAATTTAACTCTTCTCGCGCGCGAATGCAGCGCTGATTTAGCGCAGCGGGGTTGTCGTGCGCCGCTGACAGGTAACAAACTATGCGGATGCTTATGGTTCTAAAATTGCATTCTTGGTTACATTTTTAACAGCACACACAAACCGGTACGGTGGCTACCTGCCACCGGGGCACGAGAACTCAGCGCTCATGGCCTTTGCCCGGCATTCTCGCGCCAGGATTGGGAAGATCACGTAACATCTCAAAAAACTTCGCCCTGATTTCAGGATGATCACCCCGGGCATGCACGAACCAATTTTCGTTTGATATAATAGACGGGATTGAATTGTACATCGGATCGGCTCTGATATTGGTTATGAACTCCAAAACAGCCTTCCGCAATTTTATTATATCCGGAGTTTCAATCAATCCGATAATTAAATAGGGTTGGAAACCTTCCTCGCCTACCAAAAGCTTTTTGCGATTGCCATAAAAACAGGATCGCCACTTTCATCAATAAAGATATAGCTTTTGGATAAAGTTTTAGGGTCAATAGCCGATTTATCCCCCATGTGATAATGTTTACTGCTTAAGTGTCAAAGCTCCTAAAGTAAATTATTTATTGTAAAAATAAAAAATTGGCACTAGAGCTCAGCGCTCATGGCCTTTGCCCGGTATTCGTGCCAGGGTCGAGGGGTTAATCGGTACGACACGACTGCTCAGCCATCAGCGGAGCTGGGTTAATTATCTATCGTAGGCGGTTTGAGTTTATAACACCATGCGCAGCAAACGGAAGCTAGCGGCCAAACGATTAACAACGCTGCGAACACATTGACGGCTATATCACCTTGGTCTTTCGTGGATATTTGGATATGCAAGTGGTCGAAAATCTCATCCATTGACAGTAGCAGCCAGGGTAAAAGCAGTACACTAACCACAGTAGCGCCAAACCATAAGACAGAAACGATGAGCCTGATCAAAAAGGTGTTCCATTTCAAAAGAGTTATATACCGGACAACCAAAAGCATTAAAGAACATACAATAAGGGAATGAAATAAAAACATCATTCCCAATGAAAATAAAACACCCTGGTTCATTAATATCATAAAATCATCCTTCTTGTTAACAGCATAAGCAAGTAATACGAAGGTATATGCCACAAAAGCTGCCGTAAACCAAACTTTTAAAACATATATGAAGCTGTGTAGATTTGCACGGTTCATAGTACAGGTTTAATTAAATATGCTTATCCCCGCCCGTTCAAGCGTCCACGCTTGAACGCCAACAGGTGTCAGCGTCCACGCTGACGTTAATAAATGATCTTTAAAGGACTTTCCGGATTAGCACTACTATACCAAAACTCATGCGCCGACCCCACAAACCCAGCCCTAACCGGGTTTTCATGAATATAATCTATCTTTTGCTCAATCACCGCCGGCGTATACAGCAAAACAGGGTAGTTGCCGTTCTGCCAAAACTGATGATGCGTGTTTAGCGGATTGTATTTTCCCGCCCGGTCAAATGCCCTGATCATCCACTCGCGGCGGCTTTCCTGCGCGTTGCCGGCAATCATCTCGTACAACCGCTTTGAGGTGTAGTTTTTAAACTTACCCAACACCTCACCCAGCGACCCATCGGTCACATTAGCAACCATGTGGATATGATTGGGCATAATAACATAAGCATAAATGTTCAGGTTTTTGTTGGCCTGGTTCCACGCCAGGTTTTCAATAATATAGTCGTTGTAATAACGGCGGGTAAATACGTCTATCCAGTCGACAACGGTTAAGGTGACAAAGTAAAGTTCGTCGGTTGAGGCATTTCGTGACATGGAATAAATGTCAGCAAATATTTTTTAACCTGCAAGTGGGGATGTAAGCGTGGACGCTTACAAGTGTTTAGGTTCAAGCGTGGACGCTTGAACCGGCGGGAGTGTCGTATACATTTTTATCCATTTAACCCTCGCCCGTTCAAGCGTCCACGCTTGAACGCAAACCGGTGTAAGCGTCCACGCTTACATTAACGAAACTGTTATCCAACTTGCACACGTGAGCGTGGACGCTCACATTTGTTTAGGTTCAAGCGTGGACGCTTGAACCGGCGGCCTTGGGAAGGTGGGGCAAACCCCTACTCCAACAACAACCCCTCCCCCTCATCATCCCCCAACTCCAACCGGATCAAATCGGCGCCGGCAATGCCCACTATCGAGCCTTTAATATGCGTAGCATTTAACAGCACTTTGTCCAGCTGTTTTTCCCTGGCCTTCCACATCTTTTCCATGGCAGTACGCTCTACTGTGATGGATTGCCGCATGCTTATATAACCTTCCTGTATGGCTTTCCATTGTTCGCCAAACTCGTTGCTTACCAGGTAATCGTACAGCAGGTGCATTTTGTCGCCTTTGTTGTCCTGGGCCTTGGCCAGGTTAGCCAGCTTGATGATGCCGTCGCGTAAAACATAGGCTACGGCTTTTACCTCGTCAAAGCTGCATATCCACACGCCGTCCTTTTCGCCAAAGCAATCCATCCCCTTGGGGTAGCATTGCGAAACGATGACGGCCACATCCACGCCGATGGCCCGCATGTCTTTTTTCAGCTTGTCTATCCAGTCGCCGCCAAAATCCTTGGTGCGTTTGCTTTCATAAATGATGCGGCCGCATTCCTGCCCGAAGGTATTGCGCACGGTTTGCACACAATCCGCCCCGCGCACGCCCTTGCCCACCTCGCTGATCACATCAAAAGGAAAATAATCGCGTAATAGTTCCTCCAATATCAATTCCTGCGCTTCGCCCTGCAGCTGCATCGAGCCTTGCTCGGCTTTGCGTTTCATTTCGTCAACCAGCTTTTTTTGATCATCCAGCTGCTTTTCCAGTTCCTTTTGCTTTAGCTGGTATTCGGTATCCTTTAAATTAAAGCGTTCCGTTTCCTGCTTGCGGATCTGTTCGGAAAGTTCATTCCGCTGTTCCTGCAGCTTCCGCTGTACAGATAGTTCCAGTTCTTCTTCCCGTTGTTTCAGCGCGTTTTCCTTTTGCATAAACTCCAGCTCTTTTTGCCGGGCAGTTTTAAGCTTCTCGTCCGATTCATTTTTAGCGTTTTGCAGCAGTTGCAACTGGTTTTCATAATCGGACCCGATGCTTTTACGCAGGGATTGTTCGATGATGGCCTGCAGCTGCTTTTTTTCTTCGGTAAGGCGCTGCTCAAATTGTAATTGCTGCTGCCGCTCCTTAGTGCTAAACTCCGTTTCTTTTTTGCGGTACTCTTCTTCTTTTTGCTGGGTGTATTCCTGCATTTTTACCCGAAGCTCTTTTTTATATTCTTCGGCCATCACTTCCTCAATCGGAAATCCAAAACCACAATTGGGACACTTAACTTCTGCCATATTTATAAAGGGAATAAAAGGTGCGATTAACGTTGGGTAAAGGTAAGCATTGAGAGGACATTCGAGACTTACGAAGTTTTAGAAACTTCGTAAGTCTTCCCGTTCTCTAAAGCACATCCGAATCTCTTTTCATCTTTCGAACTTCTGCCCCCTACATTGCCGGCCCGTGCACCCTGAACGTCATTGCAATAACGAAAATATTTCCACAGCGATGGGTCGCCGCCGCCCCAAAAAAATTGATATTTCCCAATTATGAGAGCTATTGTTTCAGCCTGTAGCTGGAATATTGTTTGGTATAATGATTGAACAGCAATCTTCGATAAACGCCGGCTATTTAATACCGGGAAGGTTATCGGTTAAATATCCCGTTCCCCTAATTGTTAATTTATGTTTACTATCTTTTTTCGTTATGTTTATATTGTTGTCGGGTTTTCTATCCTGGCATTGCTGCCTTATAGTGCTTATAAGTACGATAAATATGTCGGGCCTGTTGATGTAATGGAATACCTGGTGCCCGCCCTCATTTTCTTTGCGCTGGCCTATCGGTCCTATCCCCGCACGGAGCAAAAAAACTGAGCAGCGTTCGTTTCACTTCCGGGTTGCTGCTTGCTTTTGCGTTAAGAATTTATTGCCGGACACCGATGTCGATTATTTGAAACCATTTTAACTACCAATTAAATTTTCACTAATATGAAAATTTAAAAAAAGTATTTTTTAAATTCGGTCGACCAATCGTTCCTATTCTTTAAACAAAAAATCTTAACGCTTAACCCTATGGATATGAATATGCCGGATATGCCGCACGCGCATTCCCCCGCCACTTTAGGCATTATTACCGAATTTAGTTTGAACTGGCCGGGTAAATTAACCGGGTCGACACATGAGCTGGTTATGAACCGGGAGTTTATTTTTGTTACCGGGCAAAACATGCATAAGGTGGCCAAATTTAACTACAAAGGCGAATTGCTTACCTATTATGAAATGCCCGAAGGCAGCGGCCCGCATGGCTTGCTGATAGATGCAAAAGGGCGGCTTTGGGTATCGCTGGAATTTCATGGCCACGTAGCCAGGCTGGATGATAATGGCAATATCGTTGAAAAGATCGACGTAAAAATACATGCACAAGGCGCGGAAAAACCCATCAATACGGCGCCGCATGGCATAGGGCTTGACGCCGATGGCGAAACCATCTGGTTTACCGGCAAACGCACCAGCACCCTCGGCAAAATCAACCCCGACCGCTCTGTGGAACATTTCGAATTGCCAAACCTTTCCTCGCTGCCTATTTTCCTTTCAGCCGGGCCGGGTGGAATGTGGGGCACCGAGCTGTTTAGCAGCGCCATCCTTCACAAACCTCAAAACGGAGATGTGGTGGAATTTAAGATACCCACCGCCAACAGCAGGCCCATTGCCGTTATTCCCGACCCGGACGGAACCTGCATGTGGTTTACCGAAGAAGCAGGCGTAAGGATCGGCAAGATAGATGCCGATGGGCACATTACGGAGTACACCGTCCCGGCCTTGCAAAAAAATGACATCCTGGCCTCCCTCTCATTCGATGGGGACAACAACCTATGGGTGCAGGTGTATGTGGACAGCAACAATCCAAACCCCGCCGGCTACGATTATATTATCAAAATTGACAAATCCATCCGGGGGTTGAAAACGAACGATCTCTCCGGCGTTCCGTTTGTTACCCATACCATCCCCAGCAAAATGTCAATGATGCACCGCATCCGCATGGGTTACGACGGCAACCTGTGGTTTACCGAAATGATGACGGATAAACTGGGAAAGATAACGTTGAACGGGTAGAAGTCGGGAAGTCGGAAAGACCGAAGTTCCCCAAGACTTACAAAGTTTTAAAAACTTCGTAAGTCTTTCCCGGCTTCTCATACATGTCAATCTTTCGGACTTTCCGGACTTCGGACTTCGGACTTTAGACTTTACTTCCCTTCCAATACGGCAAACTTACCCTCGTAGTCCTTTAGCTGGGCGGCCAGCTCATTGCCCAGGTTCATTTGGTTACTGGCTTTGGCACTATCGGCCATGCCGTTTAACAATTGCATACCCAGTTGTATCGTCCGCCCGTCAAGCGCTTCGTTATTGTTGTTTTTCAGTTGTTCGTAGTTATAATCCAACTGGTCGGTAATAAAATTATCGACGCTTTTTACATACCGGTTACCCAATTGCGTATCCCCCAGCTTATACGCTGTTTGCGACAGGAAGAATTTTTGCGCGGCAGTATCGATGTCGGGGTTAATATCGGGCATTTCTTTATCAAACTTGTGCAGGGCTTTTACAGCAAGGTCCGGGCGGCCATCCTCAATAAGGCCCCTGCTCAGGTCGTTAAAGGTTACTTCTATGTCTAAATAAAACTGCGTTTTGGATACATTGTCCAAATAACGGGCATGTTTAAAATTGCCGTATTTAAATTTGTTCACCATGTTATCATACATCACCAGGCTATTGGTTTTGGATGGCTGTGCATTTGGGTCAGCCACAGGTTTAAACGGTATTAAATGATAAACAAAACCCTCTTTATACATATAGGGCAACAAACCTATCATGCTTGATGTTGGCATAGTGGTGGTAAAGCATAGCGGCCGTTTCCAGTCGTTATGCGCCAGGATATCCAGCATGGCCAGGTTATCTTTCAGCACATAATTCGATGGGTATTTCCATTCCATTGCGGTGGCCAGCCTGCTCTTTTGGTCGGGCCTTACTACGCCGTTTTTAACCACCTCATCGGGGTTAATCGTTATCTTAAAATCTTTGGTTGGCAGGTAATTCAGCATCGACCCATCCTGGTAGGCGGTTTTGGCGCGGCTGTCGTCCGAGGTAATAAAATCAAAAACATCCTTCAGCTCAACCGGGCCGCTTATCTTTTGGTCGTTAAAATAAATTGCGTCCCGCACGCCGTCCTTATATTTGTCAAACGGCAGGGTGATGGGCAAGGGCGCCGAAGCATTCATCGGTTTTTGCATGGCATTGATGTACCAGTCGCCGCCAAACAGGCTCAAACAAACAATGCGTACATCCGGGCGCAGGCCTTCCACCTCCTGGTCGTACCATAGCGAGTAGGTATCGTTGTCGCCATAAGTAAACAGGATGGCGTCTTTAGGGCATGACATCAAAAAGTTGTAGGCCATATCATGCGGCGTCAGCTTGGTCGACCGGTCGTGACCCCTCCACTCCTTATTGGCCAGCAAAACCGGCACGGCCAGCAGGCAGACGGCAATAGAACCCAAAGAAGCCAGCCGCGCGTTCAGCTTTTTAGCCGCAAAGCTGGCAAGCCCGATCACCCCCAGCCCTATCCATATGGCAAAAGCATAAAACGAGCCGACGTAGGAGTAATCCCGCTCGCGGGGCTGAACGTTATTTTGGTTAACATACAAAACAATGGCCAGCCCGGTGAACAGGAACAACAAGGCGATAGTCAGCGCATCGCGTCTTTTGTTTTTAAAATGATAAAACATGCCGATTACGCCTAACAGCAGCGGCAGGGCATACAACGGGGCATAGCTTACATCGTTGGTGATGGATTTTGGCAGATGTTTGCCGCCGTCGAAGAGGCCGCTTGTCCAGTTGCCGTCGAGCCCGGCGGTGCTCAGCTGCCCGTCGGCATCATTATACCGGCCCACAAAATTCCACATAAAGTAGCGCACATACATCTGGTAGATCTGCCAGCTGAACATCCATCGAAGGTTATCGGTAAACGTTGGCGCCTGGTTATCGGCCAATTGCAGCCATTGCCGGTAAAACTGGGCGTCCTGGGCATAGGTAGCGTCGGCCTCGGTACTCCACATGCGCGGCAGCAGGGTGGTATGGTCGTAAACGTAATCCATCTTCTTGCCGGATATCTCGTATTGATCCTTGCCCCTCCGGTAATTATTGCCCGTTTCTTTTTCGTCAACAATCTTCGCATCAAAATATGGCCCTGAAAGCAGTGGCGTGGCGCCGTACTGAATACGGTTAAGGTAATCGAACAAAGTAAAAGCGTTGTCGGGCCTCGAGTTGTTCAGATCGGTACCCGCCGTGGCACGGATAGGGATATAAGCGAAAGAGCTGTAACCGAAATAGACAAACACCACGCACAATAGCGCCAGGTTAAGCATCGGCATCTTTTTGCGGATGCTGTACCAAATGCCATAAGCCAGCATGCCAAAAAGCAGTACAAAAAATATAATGGCCCCGCTGCCAAAACCCCAGCCGATGGAGTTGACGAAGAAAAAGTCGAACCAGGCGGCAAAATAGATGGTGTAACCCCTGATAGCAAACTGTACGATGGCCAGGATGAGTATACTGATAAAAAAGGCTGTTATCCCGCTTTTGATATTTATATTTTTACTCCTCCTGAAGTAATACACCATAACGATGGCGGGAATGGTTAGCATGTTAAGCAGGTGTATGCCGATAGAAAGCCCAATGAGGTAAGCTATAAAAACGATCCATTTATCCGCGCCGCGCTGATCGGCCCGGGTCTCCCACTTTAAAATCGCCCAAAAAACAATGGCTGTGCACAGGGACGACAAAGCAAAAACAATTGTTTCTACCGCCGAAAACCAAAAGGTATCGGTATAGGTAAAGGCCAGCGCACCTACCAGCCCCGCACCGATAACTTGTATTTGCTGCAGACCGGTCAACTCGCCGCTTACGCTTGTCATCTTCTTCGCCAGCGCCGTTATCGTCCAGAAAAGGAACATAATGGTTGCTCCGCTGGCCAGCGCCGACATTAAATTGGTGAAATAAGCCACTTTGGTATGGTCGCCAAAGGATAATAGCGAAAAAGCCTTACCAAGCATGGCAAACAAAGGATAGCCCGGTTGGTGTGAAACCTGCAAACGGTAAGCGCATGAAATAAACTCGCCGCAGTCCCAAAAGCTGACGGAAGGTTCGAGCGTTAAAACATAAGTTGTGGCAGCGATGAGGAAACAAATCCAGCCGGCGAGGTTGTTGATCTTTTTGTAGGTCATGTTTGTTTAGTTGAAAGGGTTGTAAGGAGTTGTAGATGTTGTAGAAGTGGAGTGCGTTATAAAAGTTGCCACGGAACTTAACCTTTACAACTCATTACAACCCTTACAACTTTTACAACTTACCACAACTTTTCCAACTAAGTTCACACTAAAGCATTAACCCTCAAGGAGATTTAACATCCCTTAACAATATTTAACTAAATTTTGGGTGGATTTAACAATTGGCCAGCCGGCAGGGCCGTGAAGAAGGTTTTTAAAAAGCCAGATCAAACAAGGAGCTGTCTTTACCCGCATTCAGACTCAGCTTATACTCTTCCATTTTCAGTTCAAGCATTTTAAGCGACTTCTCAAGGGATTGAATATAGAACGCGGTGTCAGGATCGCCGGATTTGTGCATCAAATGATGCAGCATTTCCTTTATTCTGTCCATTGATCGCTGAAATTGATTAAGATCGGCCATTTTTATTATCCTGATTATACCTTTGTACGTAACTTTTTCCCATTAGTTTATACGGCTTTTCCACAAAAACGCATTTTATTAACATTTTACCATACCGACTTAACTTACACGAAATGGTTTAATATTAAAATAGAGAACCAAGAACCAAGAGCCAGGAATCAAGATAGAATGTAAATACCGGCAACAAAAGATTCGAACTGTACAATTTTGCTTTTTTTCGATAAATTAAACGTCTTATCCGTATTTTTTCTTGATTCTTGATTCTTGGTTCATGACTCTAAATAATCCATCCTCTTTTTTACATCGATTGTTTTAGCAAAATGATATTTTTATCCTTACCAATTATCAACACATGCAAAGGAGGGTTTTTGTAAAACTGTCAGCCTATACGGCGGCTGTTTTAACTTTTCCGTTGGCGCAGGGATGCCGTTCCGGTCAAATGGATACTACGTCGCAGCCCATCTTTTTCTCGCATTTGGTGGATGCCAAAACCATCGCAGCGGCCGGTAAAGCTTACCTGGCCGCCCATCCCGGGGAAAAGGATGCGGATAAGTTAAGGACAATGCTACTGCCTAAAGGACAATCCAGCGATGCCGGTGCAATTGGCAGGTCTTTAGTCGCCAGCATAGCAAGCGATTTTAAAACCGGCAAAACCGTTACCGTAAATGGCTGGGTATTAGCTATCACCGAAGCCCGTCAATGCGCATTGTATTATTTACTGCAATCTTAACTCACTCAACCATGCATACCGATGCCCGTAATATTGAAAACCACACGCTGATTGAAGGTGACATTTGCATCATCGGCGCCGGGGCGGCGGGGATCAGTATTGCGCTGGAGTGGATCAATACACCCTACCGGGTAATTTTACTTGAAGGCGGCGGTTTTGAATATGAGGACCGCATGCAGGCGCTATACCGCGGCAAAACCACAGGGCAGCGCTATTACCCGTTGGAGTCGGCCAGGCTGCATTATTTTGGAGGAACTACCGGCCACTGGGCAGGCTTTTGCTCGCCGCTGGATGAGATCGACTTTGAAAAAAGGGATTGGGTGCCCCACAGCGGATGGCCCATCCAGCGCAGCGACCTGGATACCTTCTACGCCCGCGCGCAAAAAAACCTCGACCTGGGCCCTTACGAATATAGTTTCCCCGAATACCAAAAAGAAGATAAATCGCTGGTGCCGCTGCCATTTGATGAAGAAGCCGTATTTAACAAAATGTGGCAGTTTAGTCCGCCAAGCCGATTCGGCGCCAAATACCGGGATACCATCTTAAAGGCGCCTAATATTCACCTGTACACCTACGCCAACGTATGCGACATCGGGGCTAATGAAAACGTATCGGCGATAAAGGAAGTTATCGTAAAAAATTTCGCCGGCAAGGAGCACACGGTACGAGCGAAATATTTCATCAGCGCCTGCTGCGCCATTCAGAACGCCCGGCTGCTGCTTGCCTCAAACCGGCAGGCCCCCAAAGGCCTGGGAAATGACAACGACCTGGTGGGCCGGTTTTTCATGGAACACCTGGAGATAAAATCAGCCGAAATATGGTTTCCAGACCCCGATCCACTTAAACTTTACCTGCTCGATTTTGGTAAAACCAAATACCGTGCTGAATTGGGCATCACCGCCAAAAAGCAGGAAGAACACCGGATATTAAATGGCACCGCCTCCTTTACGCCGCTTGAGATAGCCCGGACGCAACCTGCATTTATCGATATTTGGACCAAAGACCAAAAACAGCGCGAAAAGAATATGAGCGATTTTTCCAAAACGGAAGATCAGTTTAAATCGACCAACCGGTTCCGCAATTTCCAGCTGTTTACCCGGGTAGAACAGGCGCCCAATCCGGACAGCCGCATAACGCTCGATACGGAAAAAGATGAATTAGGAATGCCCCGGGCCATGCTGCATTGGGAACTCACGCCCCTCGAAAAAAGGAGTATCCGTACCATTTATGAGATCATTGGCAAGCAGGCCGGCCTGTCACAAAAGGGGCGTGTACGCTTGCTGGAATACCTGTGGGACGAGGACGATCATTCGTGGCCTGAGTTTACGGGAGGCGGCTGGCATCATATGGGCACCACCCGGATGGGCACAAACCCTAAACAAAGCGTTGTAAATGCAGATTGCAAGGTACACAGTATTGATAACCTATATATAGCCGGCTCGTCGTGTTATGTTACGGCAGGGGCGCCGAATCCGACGTTAACACTGGTAGCTTTGTCGCTCAGGCTGTCCGACCATCTAAAAAAACGGATAAGTGCCGTTAGTTGATCCTTAAAGTTTATTCACTCTCAACGGCAGAGAACACTTCAAGCAAAATGTCCCACTTGTGGCTGGCATCCAGTTCCCAAACACGTACGTAGTTATAGTCGCTTACCACTTCGCCTTTTTTGATGCGGGCTTTACCGTAGGTATATGCAAGGTCGTTGCTGGTTGATCGGCCTGCGTTGGTGGTTTGGGCAGTTATGGATATAGCTTCGTTATCAACAAATTTCATAATCTTATCCTGCCCCGTCATCGCCTCAAACCCCGGGAAATAATACCTGCCCTCGGGGCTTAAAAACTCTTTATAAGCGGCCAGCGCCGACATGGTTAACGAGTGATTAAACGCATTATCGGTAGCCAAAATAATTCTCTTGCCGGCAAACGGGTCTTTGCTGGGCGCCACTTGCTGGGCAGAATCAGGGTTTCTGAAATCACTTACCGCGTCCGCTTCCGGTTCAGGATGCTGTATGCCCAGGTTGATCAATAACTTCAGTTCGCCATTGTCGCCGCTCGCCCTCCAAATCGACACGTAATCACCGTAAACCTTATCCGTGTCATCGGTTCCGTTTTGATAAGTGTAAGGCCCCGCCGTAAACGCCAGGTCGCCATTGATTGAAATTCGTGCAAAATTTGGCTGCATGGTCAGTGTCCCTGCCTGCTGATCGATATTTTTATAAAATTCGTTGATATTGATCACGTTGGGCTTAAAAATAATTCCTTCCGGATCGGCAACGGCCAAAAAACCGCCCTTTATGCCTTTTCGCTCAACTAATTTGTTAAAGTCCTTGTCAGCATTAATTGCTTTATTAACATCCGCAGCCGGCGTTTGGGCAAATGCCATTCGTGCTGAACTGAGTACCACCAGGGCAACAAGTGCTATTTTTTTCATTATTGTTTTTGCGGGTGCTAATTTAGTTAAAAGTTGCATATTGTGTTTGATCATAAAACAGAATGCCACGCTTTGTTAAGTCAACAGTCTTCAATCATAAGTCCTAAGTCGATTTTGCGCTTTTCTAACTCAAGATTTTCGACTCAAGACTAAGCGGCATGATACTGGTGCCGTTTGATCAAAAATAAAGCCAATAATCAACCTACGAAACGAAAATCAATTCACAAACGTAAGTTTAGCCGTTATATTTTATTCCAGCTGGTGCCTTCCTTGCCGTCCTTAAGCTGGAAACCGATTTGATGCAAACCGTTCCTGATCTTGTCAGATGTGGCAAAATCATGGTTAACCTTTGCCTCATTCCTCAGGCCGACGATAAAATTCAGCACTTTAGGCAAATCATCGTTTGCGGCTTGCTCGTCTTTCAAACCAAGAATATCAAACACAAAAGTGCTAATCATTTTTTTTAGTAAAGCAAGGTTTACGTCATCTATCTTAAGTTTGCCATCTTTAACGGAATTGATGATCCGCGATGCTTCAAAAAGTTCGGCGATCAAAACCGGGCTGTTGAAATCATCGTCCATTGCGGCATAACACCGGTCGATAAGCGGCTGTATCTCCATATCGGTAACAGGCGAGGCTTTCAAACCATCCAGCAGTGCAATGGCAGTCATCAGCCGTTTGAAACCTTTTTCCGAAGCGTCCATGGCTTCGTTGCCAAAATCGAGCGTACTGCGGTAATTTGCCTGCAGCATAAAAAACCGAACCGTCATGGGGCTATAGCCCTTATGTAAAATGGAATTATCGCCCGAGAATAGCTCATTTGGTAAAAAACTATTTCCCAGCGATTTCGACATCTTTTGCCCGCCGACCGTCAGCATATTGGTATGCACCCAATAGTTTGCGGGTATTTTGCCGCAGGCCGCTACGTTTTGCGCAATCTCGTTGGTATGGTGTGTCGGCGCCAGGTCAATGCCGCCGCCGTGTATATCGAAGTGTTCGCCAAGGTATTTATTGCTCATGGCCGAGCACTCCAAATGCCAGCCCGGGAAACCCAGCCCCCAGGGCGACGGCCATTTCATCAAATGCTCGGGCTTAGCCTTTATCCAAAGGGCGAAGTCGAGTTTACCATGTTTTTCGTCCTGGCCGCCCAGCGTGCGAGTATTGTTCAGCAGGTCTTCCAGGTTACGGCCATTCAGTATGCCGTAATCTTCCGTCTTGCTGTATTTTTCCACGTCGAAATAGATCGACCCGTCAACCTCGTAGGCAAAGCCTTTTTCCAAAATAATTTTTACCAGTTCAATTTGCTCGATAATATGACCGGTAGCAGTCGGCTCGATGCTTGGCGGCAGGATATTGAACGCCTGCATCACGTCATGAAAGCCTACTGTATATTTTTGAACAATTTCCATTGGCTCCACGTGGGCCAGCTTTGCCTTTTTTGATATTTTGTCTTCGCCTTCGTCACCCGCATCGCCCTCCAAATGGCCGGCGTCAGTAATATTGCGGACATAACGGACCTTATAACCAAGATGCGTCAGGTAGCGAAAGATCAGATCAAATGAAATATAGGTGCGGCAATTGCCGAGATGAGCATCACTATAAACCGTTGGCCCGCACACATAAATCCCAACATGCGGCGGGCTGATCGGCACAAATTTCTCCTTTTGGCGGGTTAACGTGTTGTAAACAAACAGATCATGTTTCATTTGCGCAAACATACGTTTTTAAGGTAAAAGGAGAAAGGTGAAAGGCGAAAGGTGATTTTACCTTTATTCTTTTTATAATGCCCTGACACAATTTGAGGTAAAAGGTAAACGGCGGTTTTTAGCCGGATTCTAAAAAAATAAAAACCCGGTCATGCTGAACTTGTTTCAGCACCTCATCATACAGGTTGATAAGCGATCGGTGACCAGGCGCTCGGTTGCATCTCGCTTGGTTATTTAGCGTGGGGTGCTGAAACAAGCAGCACGACCTGAATGAGGTTTGACGCCAAACCTTTCACCTTTCACCTTTCACCTTTCACCTTTCGCCTTTTACCTTTCACCTTTTACCTTTCGCCTTTTACCTTTAACCTCACTTCTTCAACCCAATCTCCCTCAGCCTTTCATCCAGGTAGTCGCCGGCGTTAATGTCGTCATACTGTTTAGGGTGATCTTGGTCGATACAGGATGGCAAACAACTCAGGTCCATGCCCGATTTCGGGTGCAGGAAAAAGGGCACCGAATAACGCGAAAATTTCATCAGCTCGCGCGGCGGATTAACCACCCGGTGAGTGGTCGACTTTAGCTTGTTATTGGTTAAGCGCTGCAGCATATCGCCAACATTAACCACCAGGTCTTCGCCGTATGCTTTTACCGGGAACCATTCATTTTCGCGGGTGAGCAACTCCAGCCCATCGGCGCTTGCCCCGATAAGCAGGGTGATCAGGTTGATATCTTCATGCGCACCGGCACGAACAGCGTCGGGCGCCAGCGCATCCGGGTCGGTTATCGGGAAATAGTGCAATGTTCGGAGGATTGAATTTCCGTTATGCACTTTATCGTCAAAATAGCCCTCCGGCAAACCGAGATAAACGGCAATTGCTCTTAACAGATGAATACCCGCATATTCCAGCTTTTTATAAACAGTTTCGGTGGTTGTATTAAAGTCAGGTATTTCTTCAACAGACAGATTTTCGGGGTACTCATTTTTGAGCTGATCATCATCGTTAACAATTTGGCCAATCTGCCAAAACTCCTTCAGGTCGGGTGCGGTAAAGCCTTTCGCTGTCTCCTTACCTTTACTGGTATAGCCCCGCTGGCCGGCAAGGCCCGGTACCTCGTATTTCATTTTCACCGCGTCGGGCAATGCAAAAAGGGCTTTAACGTCGGCATATAATTTATCGATGAGCGCTTTATCCAAGCCATGGTTGTTAATTGTAACAAAACCTGTTTCGTTAAACGCTTCGCCAATATCATCCGAAAATTGCTTACGTTGTCCGGCGTTGCCATTTACATAATTATTTAAATCGAGACGGGGGATGTTTACCTTGATCATAAGTAAGTGATTTGCGGCTCCAAAAATAAAAAACTTTATTACGACAATTGAAGGTAATGCACATTTTATAGAAATTTAGAAAAGTCGTTTCCGGAACGTTGTTTCGAGCGGCGATGTCCTGCCGGAAAAAGTGTGTCAAAAAAAAAGGCCAGAAAACTCTCGCAGTTTTTTGGCCCTACATCTACCTATGAAAAACAAACCCATTGGGATGGGTGCAAACCATAACTCAAAGCGGGTGCCAAATATAAAAAGCTGTTTTCTAACGGTACTTTCAACACATTCAGTCCTTTAGCCTGATTGTCGGGGAAATCCGTCCCCACACACAGGGTTTAAATTTACCCGGTATATTTTTCGACCGATTATTTTTTGATATTTAGATGCTGTTAAAGTGTGAGACAGACTTGGATGTACCCGTTAAAATCTCTGTTGGGGTAAACTATCGGCAAAAAAAGTTGTTATTGGTTTATGGATGGAAATGTTTATTTATTGGTAACCGACCCAAAAAATATCTGCCGGGATGTGATCCACTCGCGGGATACGCCGTTAAAGATCAGGGTTTACTGCCTGGATGATGAACATTTTGACGCCAGTGACGGCGAAATACAGCTTTACGGTTATGCCGGCAAAACGCTGTATGCCTTTGAAACGATTGATATAAAAGCTGAAGATGCGCTTGATGTGGTGAGCGCCATCCGCTGGTATGCCGCGTATGTCCATCACCCTGCAATGGAAATATTACCGGATGACCCGCGCCCCGACAAAACTATCGCTGTTTGAGGTGTAAGGTGAATCCGCCGTCGCTGGTGCTATGGCGAACGAAGAAGGTAAAAGGAAGAGTGCCGGGCCAAAACCGGCATCATGGTTATAAACCCTCAAAGCCCTAATCAATTTTTCCTGAAATTTTTTAATATTAGCTTTTCGGTAACAATATTATTATTATGAATGCCGCTAAATCAAGTTAACAAAATTGTTACTGCAATCGCCACATGTTTTTCACACCTTTACAAAACATATCCGAAATTGTATATGTAAAAAATACCAGTAGGTAATATATTTATTATCAGGCTTATGTATGAGATATTTTTTTAATAGTAAAAAAATACAGATCACCCGGTTCAACATGCACATCATTTCCTTTCGCCAGGCGCTGTCACGTATTATACTGTTTAGCACCTTCTTGCTTTGTTTATCGCCGTCTGTTTTTGCACAAAACTCAAAGGCCAGCAGTACCGCAGCGCCGCCGGTTGAAGATACCAGCAAAGTTAGCTTGCTGCAACCCGTTAAGGTAAAAGACACCAGTAAAAACAGTACCGACCAATATTTTACACTTCAGCAGTGCGTTGAATATGCGCTATTGCACCAGCCGGCGCTAAACGAATCGCAAATAAATATCCAGGTAGCACACCTTAATAATGCCATCGCGTTATCCACTGCATTGCCACAGATAAACGTGGATGGGACGCTCACCCATTATTTGCAGCGAACCGGCGCCACACAAACCTCTGGTGCAAATGGTGTTGCTACAGTCACACCCAATTCGTCGGGCGGCAACGGCTATACCTTTTTTCCCGGTGCTTCGCTTACGCAGCAGATATTTAATCCAAGCTTGTTATATGCCTACAAAAGCGCCCCTTTGTATATAACACAAGCAAACCAAATAACTGATAGTACTAAAATCGCAGTTGTATCCAACGTAACAAAGTCCTTTTATTCGTTATTGCTCACGCTTGAACAGATAAATGTATTGAAGGAAGATACCGCTGAATTTGGCAAAAGCTACCGGGACGCGTACCACCAGTATGTCGGCGGCATAGTGGACGAAACCGATTACGAGCAGGCTGAGATTACCCTGAATAATACAAAGGCACAACTGAAGCAGGCAAACGAGAATGTGGTTCCGCAGTATGCCTCCTTAAAACAGCTGATGGGCTTTCCGACTGAACAACAATTTAATGTGGTGTTTGATACGCTGGAAATGATGAAAAATATTCATATCGATACCAGCCAGCAACTACAATTTGAAAAAAGGATAGAGTTCCAATTGCTGAATACCGACAAGGCGCTGCAGCAGCAAACCGTAAATTATTATAAATACTCATTTTTGCCGACGCTTTCAGGCTTCTTCAACTACAACCTGTCGTATCAAAACGATCATTTATCCGAACTCTTTTCAACCGGTTATCCCGGGTCAACAGTAGGGTTAACTTTAACCATGCCTATTTTTACCGGATTTGCCAGGTTGAATAATTTGCACAAGGCAAGGCTGCAGGCGCAGATAATTGACTGGCAGCAAACCGACCTTAAATCGCAGATAAATGTGCAGTATACTACGGCGCTGGCCGATTATAAAGGCAACTATTACGATTTACAGGTTCTGCAAAAAAATGTAAGCCTGGCAAAGCGGGTGTTTTTTGTGGTTACGCTGCAGTACAGGCAAGGCATAGTGCCTTATTTAAATGTGGTGACAGCGGAAACCAACCTGATAACCTCAGAAATAAATTATTTAAATGCACTGTTCCAGGTATTGTCAAACAAAGTCGACCTGGAAAAAGCAATGGGAACAATTTCATATTAAATGCACAAACCAACAACCTCTATGAACAGAGTTATATTAAATACTTTTTTGGCCGGCTGTGTTATTCTGTCTGCGTGCCAAAAAAAGCAGGCGCCGCCAAATCCGGAGGTTCCGGTTAACCTGATGAAGCTTAAGCCAAAACAAGTACAATACTACGATAAGTACCCGGCTACCATGAGAGCGTTAAACCAGGTGAACTTGCTGCCACAGGTGACCGGCGCAATTACGGGTGTTTATTTTACTGAAGGCACCGAGGTGAGCAAGGGGCAAAAGCTTTACGAGATTGACGAACGCCTTTACCAGGCCGCGTATGACCAGGCTGTGGCCAACCTTAGAGTTTCTGAAAGCGGGTTGGTTGAAGCACAGCAGGATGCCGACCGCTATGTTTATCTGAATAAATATAACGCAGTTGCCAAACAGCAATACGACCACGCAGTAATAACACTGGAACAAGCCAAGAGCACTGTTCAGGCTTCGGAACAGGCAGTAAAAACCGCGAAAACCAATTTCACCTACGCTACTGTATACGCGCCTTTTACCGGAACAATAGGCATTAGCCAGGTGAGGTTAGGCGAGGTTGTTTCACCCGGCATAACAACGCTGGATTCCTTGTCATCCGATAACCCTATAGCGGTTGACTTTATTATCAACGAGAAAAACCTGCTGTTTTTTGAAAAGCTGCAGCGCTCGAAAAATCCTGTAGACTCCCTTTTCACCCTGTTATTGCCCGATAATTCGCTCTATAAGGGTTTGGGCAAACTATCCGTAATTGACCGTGCAGTTGATCCGCAAACAGGCTCCATCAGGATACGCCTGGTATTTGATAACAATGAGCGCCTGTTGCGCCCCGGTATGAGCTGCCAGGTTCGCGTGCACAACCAGGATGTAGGACCGCAACTGGTGGTACCGAACAAAGCGGTTGTTGAGCAAATGGGCGAATACTTTGTGTACGTGGCGAAGGACACGCTAATAAAAGTGAGTCCTGACAGCCTTAAAAAAATGGACAAAAAAGCCGCCGCAAGTGCCAATAAGCCAAAGCTGATCGCCGTGCAAAAAAAGGTGCAAACAGGCCAGGTCATCGGGGCTGATATCATTATCAAAAGCGGTGTAAAAGCCGGCGACCGTCTGATTGTCGACGGTTTGCAATCATTGCACGACGGTGTTCGCATTACAACAGCAAATAAAGTAGGTCCGGGCGGCGGCAGAGGCGGACGCGGTGGATGATTTTAAGTCTTAAGTCGAAAGTCTTAAGTCAATAGTCAAATTAAGACAATAAATGGTGACTTCAGACTTTCGACTAAAGACTTTCGACTTCAGACTTAAGACTTTAGACTTAGAAAAAGACTTAAAAAAAAATGATTGCTAATACCTTTATAAAGCGGCCCGTAACTGCAATAGTTATTTCTATCGTACTGGTAATTACCGGGACCGTCTGTATTTTGCTGCTGCCTATTGACCAATACCCTGATATTACCCCGCCCGTGGTGCAGGTGAACGGACAGTTTATTGGCGCAGATGCTCAAACCGTGGAGCAAACCGTAGCGACGCCTATTGAAGAACAGGTGAATGGCTCGCCAGGCATGGAATACATGCAGAGCAACAGCACCAACAACGGCGCCATGCAGCTTAACGTAACGTTCCAAATAGGCACCAACATAGACGTTGCGGCACTCGACGTGCAAAACCGGGTGAGCATCGCTACGCCCTTGTTGCCTGCTGCAGCCAGCCGGCTGGGCCTAACCGTACGTGCGGTAAACCCCAGCATGCTGATGATGGTGGCTATATACGCGCCAAAAGATAGCCACAACATAACGTTCCTGGATAACTATACCAATATATTTGTTCAGGATGCGCTGCTGCGTGTGCCGGGAGTTGGCACCATCAGCCGTTTTACCGATGATTTTAGTATGCGCATTTGGATGAACCCGCAAAAAATGGCCGGTTACAGCATTGAGCCGCAGGATATTATCACCGCTTTAACAGCACAGAACGTGCAGGTAGCCGCAGGTACTGCGGGCGTGCCACCGCAGGCGCCTACGCAAACCTATGAACTGGGTATTTTGGTAAACGGCCGTTTGAGCAAGGTTTCGGACTTTGAAAACATCATTATAAAAAACAATCCCCAAACCGGCGAACTGGTTTACCTGAAGGATGTTGCCCGCATAGAATTGGGTAAATTTACTTTTTCGAGCAACTCATTTGTCGATGGGCACCGCGCATCTTATCTGCAAATATACCAGGCGCCGGGCAGCAATGCACTCCAAACCGCCAACGGCGTGTACGAGGAGCTTGCCAAGCTGCAGCAAACCTTCCCCACCGACGTTGCCTATAGCGTTCCGTTTGAATCGGTAACGGTGGTAAAAGTTTCGATGACGGATGTTGTACGGACTTTGTTAATGACCCTTGGCCTTGTGGCTATCGTCGTGTTCCTGTTCCTTCAAACCTTCAGATCAACGCTAATTCCTATTCTCGCCATCCCGGTATCCATTTTTGGCACCTTCTGCTTTTTTATCCCGCTGGGCTTTACCATCAATACCCTAACCATGTTTGGTTTTGTGCTGGCTATTGGTATTGTGGTGGATGATGCCATCATCGTGGTAGAGGCCGTTCAGCATTATATCGATCATGATAAAATGACGGCTAAGGAGGCTACCTACCAGGCGATGAAGGATATTTCGGCGCCTGTTGTGGCTATTGCTTTGATACTTGCAGCTGTGTTTGTGCCTGTTGGGTTTATCCCGGGCATCGTGGGCAGGCTATACCAGCAGTTTGCCATAACTATTGCGATATCGGTGATCATTTCGGCATTTATAGCATTGTCATTAACCCCTGCCCTTTGTACCCTGCTTTTAAAGCCGACTGATGAATCAAAAAAGAACAAAGGTCTTACAGGATGGTTCACTAAGTTTAACGCCTGGTTTGATAGGGTAACCGCAAAATATACCGAAGGTGTACGGCGCAGCATCAGCGGCGCGAAATATATTGTTATCTTACTGGTTTGCGTTTGCGTGGGTGCTTACTTCCTGTTCGAGGGTAAGCCCACCGGCTTTATCCCGTCAGAGGATGATGGCAACCTGTACGTAACCTACCAGTTGCCGCCGGCATCATCAACCGCCCAATCGGTTAATATCATGTCCAAACTAATGGCGGTGGTTGCTTCGACCCCGGGCGTCGGGCACTATGCCGCACTGTCGGGCCTTAACGTAGTAACTAACGCCAGCAACTCCAATAACGGCACTATTTACATTCAGTTAAAGCCCTGGGAGGAGCGTAGTACGACTGAACAACAGGTGCCCGGCATTATCAGCGTAATGCAAAAGCGCATTCGCGATGCCGGCGTTACCAATGCCAGCGTTGAAGTAATACAACCCTCACCCCTTCCCGGTGTAGGCTCAACTATAGGTTTCAGTATGCAGATAGAGCAGCGGAGCACCAATGATAACCTGCAGGATTTTGAGCGGGTGGTAAACCGTTTTATCGATTCGGCCAATAAAAATCCGGCAATCACCAAGGCTTATACCTTCTATACCGCCCACACACCCAATATGAGTCTTACAGTCGACCGGGAAAAGTGTGAAAAGCTCGGTGTCAGCATATCGGATGTTTTTACCACCATCCAGGCCTTTATGGGTAGTTTGTATATTAACGACTTTACAACCTATAACCGTACTTTTCACGTGGTGGTACAGGCGGATACTGCCTATCGTGCACTGGTAACCGATATGAATAAGTATTACGTGCGCAACTCAAACAACAAGATGGTGCCGCTGGGTACGGTGATCAGTTTTGCGCCAGTTGAAGCTGCGCCGCTTATTTCGCACTTTAATATTTTCCGCTCCGCGGAAATTGACGGTTCATCGCCACCGGGCGTAAGCTCCTCTGATGCCCTGGCGGCGTTAACGGGATTGGCAAACAGGCTCCTGCCCCAGGGATACACTTATGAATTTTCGGGTCTAAGCTACGAGGAATTGAAGGCAGGCTCGGTCACTATGTACATATTCGCATTCTCCATCACGTTCGTCTTCCTGTTCCTGGCCGCGCTTTATGAAAGCTGGTCGGTACCATTTTCAGTACTGCTTGCAGTGCCGATAGGCGCGTTTGGGGCTATCCTGGCATTGGCGCTGGTGCCTTCGCTTACCGATAACGTTTATGCCCAGATAGGCTTGATCACACTGATCGGGCTGGCCGCAAAAAATGCTATCCTTATCGTGGAGTTTGCCAAGGTGCGCGTGGACCGCGGCGAGGATCTGCTTGCATCTACGCTTGATGCCGTAAGCCTTCGTTTGCGCCCGATCATCATGACGTCGATGGCCTTCATCCTGGGTGTTCTGCCGCTGGTGTTTGCATCCGGCGCCGGCGCGGTAGCCCGGCGGACCATAGGCCTGACCGTACTGGGGGGCATGACCGCCGCTTCTTCCATAGCCATCTTTGTGGTACCGGTACTGTTCGTTATCATCACCCGCTGGGCTTACGGTAAGGAGAAATTGGACTACCTGAAGGCACATCATAAAGAACTGATGGAAAAGGCGAAAAAGGTTGAAGCTCAAAATATCGACCCGGAACTGGAATTTGAATTACAAAAATCACGCGACCTGCATAGTGCAGAGGGGGGTGGTTAGTCTTGAGTCGAATGTCTTAAGTCAAAAGTAAAAACAAACGAGGAATAAATGACTCAAGACTTTAGACTCAAGACTTTGGACTCAAGACTTTAGACTGCAAAAAAAAATGATCGCCAATACTTTTATAAAACGGCCGGTAACCGCCATCGTCATTGCTCTTGTTTTGATGATATCGGGGGTGATATGCGTTTTCAACCTTGCCGTTGACCAATATCCAAATATTACGCCTCCGAGCGTTGGCGTGAACGCCTCATACACGGGCGCTGATGCTGAAACGGTAGAGCAAACAACCGCCATCCCCATTGAGGAACAGGTAAACGGGACGCCGGGCATGGAATACATGCAAAGCACCAGCAGTAATAGCGGCAGCATGAGTTTGCGTGTAACCTTTAACATTGGAACTAACCCGCAGATTGCCGCGCTTAACGTGCAAAACCGTGTAGGGATTGCAGCGCCCCTGCTGCCATCCGTTGTAAGTAAACTCGGTGCCACCGTACGCGCCAGCAACCCCGACCAATTGATGCTGGTAGCCGTGTACTCGCCAAAAAAGACGCATAACATTACTTTCCTTGATAACTATACCAATACATTTATTGAAGATGCTATGTTACGCGTGCCTGGTGTGGGTGATGTAAGCGCGCGAACTGACCAATTCGCCATGCGGATATGGCTTGATCCGGATAAAATGGCATCCTATAATTTAATGCCATCCGATGTGACGAGTGCCCTTAATGGCCAGAACGTTTATGTTGCTGCCGGAGCGGTAGGTGCACCGCCCCAGAACTCAAAACAAGCCTTTGAAACCGGCATAATAGTGAACAGCATGCTCAATAAACCCGAGCAATACGAAAAGCTGATCGTTAGAAACATCCCCGGTACGGATAAGATGATCTATGTGAAAGACATAGGTCGCGTCGAACTTGCCAAGTTCACCTATTCGGGTGGCACCTTTGTGGATGGTAATCGTTGCTCGCTGTTAATGATCTTTCAATCGCCGGGAAGCAATGCCCTGCAAACGGCCGACAATGTTTATGCAAAACTCGCCGAACTGAAAAAATCGTTTCCGCCGGATGTTAACTATGTTGTTCCCTTTGAATCGGTTACCATCATCCAGGTGTCAATGCATGAGGTAGTCCTTACGCTTTTAAAGGCGCTGGCATTGGTTGCGTTCGTCGTATTTCTGTTCCTGCAAAACTGGCGCGCTACTATCATTCCAATATTAGCCATCCCGGTATCTATTTTGTCGGCTTTTTGTTTTTTTATCCCATTAGGCTTTACCATCAATACGCTCACCATGTTTGGGTTTGTGCTGGCTATCGGGATAGTGGTGGACGACGCCATTATTGTAGTAGAAGCTGTACAGCATTATATCGATGAACAGCATATGTCGCCAAAAGAAGCGACGTATCAAGCCATGAAGGAGATATCGGCGCCGGTAATAGCCATTGCGCTTATTTTGGCTTCTGTATTCGTTCCGGTTGGTTTTATTCCCGGCATTGTCGGCCGGCTTTACCAGCAATTTGCCATCACCATAGCCATATCGGTACTTTTTTCGGCTTTTACAGCGCTGTCGCTCACCCCGGCACTTTGTACACTTTTGCTAAGGCCGGCACACCATGATTCCGGAAAGGAAAACTGGTTCGACAAGTTTTTTAACTGGTTTAACAAAGGCTTTGACTGGCTTAACGTAAAATACTCGGCAGGCGTAAGGCGCAGCATTAAACATGCTGCGGTGATGGTTACTTTACTGGTTGTGATGTGCGTTTTGGCCGTGATGCTGTTTAAAGCTAAGCCATCAGGCTTTGTTCCGTCGGAAGATGGCGGCCGATTATTTGTTACCTATACCATGCCCGACGCTTCTTCTACTACCGCTTCCAATAATGTGCTTGCAAAACTGATGAAGATCGTCGGCTCAACACCGGGCATAATGCATTATGTTGGCTCATCGGGCTTTAATATACTCGGTGGCGGCGGGAATAACAGCGGAACCATGTTTTGCATGCTAACCCCCTGGGATGACCGGACTACCCCGCAAACCAAGGTGCAGGGCATAATGGATAATATTAAAAAGCGGGTAGCCAAGGCAGGTATAAAAAATGCCAGCGTGGTGGCCATTCAGCCGCCGCCGATAAGAGGCATCGGGATAGCCGCAGGTTTTTCAATGGAGATTGAACAGGGTAACTCGACGGATGACATACACGCATTTGAAAAAAACGTTCAAAAATTTGTCGCGATCGCCAAACAGACCCCGGCAACTTCAACAGCATTTTCTTCGTTTACAGCACATACCCCAAGTTTTACGGTTACGGTAGACCGCGAAAAGTGCGAGAAGCTTGGCGTAAATATATCCGATGTTTTTTCCACCATGCAGGCATTCATGGGCAGCCTTTTTGTAAACAATTTTACCTTATATAACCGTACTTATCATGCCGTTATCGAGGCCGATACCGCTTACCGGGCGCTGATCAGCAACATCAATAAATATTATGTACGCAACCAGGCCGGCAGTATGCTGCCATTAAGCACTTTGGTAAGCTACAAGGCCGATGCTACGGCAACGTCCATATCGCACTTTAACATATTCCGCTCGGCAGAAGTGACCGGCTCTATCCCGCCGGGGTACAGCAGCGGCCAGTCGCTCGATGCGCTTAAGGAAATTGCGGCCAAGGCGCTGCCGCGCGGGTATACCTACGAGTTTTCGGGCCTTAGCTACGAGGAGATCAAGGCGGGCAGTATCACTATCTATATTTTCCTGTTCTCCATCATTTTTGTGTTCCTTTTCCTGGCGGCTTTGTACGAAAGCTGGTCGGTGCCTTTTTCGGTGCTGCTGGCAGTGCCGATAAGCGCTTTTGGCGCTATTGTTGCGTTAACGACCGCTCCAACTATTACCAATAACGTTTACGCCCAAATCGGCCTGATCACGCTTATAGGCCTGTCTGCCAAGAACGCCATCCTGATCGTTGAATTCGCCAAACTGCGTGTCGACCGTGGCGAGCCGCTCCTCAAGTCGACCATCGAAGCGGTGAGCCTGCGTTTCAGGCCGATCATCATGACATCCATGTCCTTCATGTTCGGTGTACTGCCGCTGGTATTAGCTACCGGGGCCGGCGCGGAGTCAAGGAACACCATCGGTATCGCCGTGTTAGGCGGGATGCTCGCCTCATCAACCATATCAATTTTTATTGTTCCCGTATTGTTTGTGTTGTTTACCCGCTTTTCCTACGGCAAAAAACAGCTTAAATGGCTGCAGGAACACCATGAGGAACTAATGGAAAAAGCAAAAAAGGTTGAAGAAGCAAACATCGACCCTGAACTGGAATACGACATTGCCGAAGCCAGGGCTTATAACGAGTGGGAAAGAGACAATAAAGGGCTGCCGAAAAAAGGTTGAGGTTAAGCATGAGATTTGACAACTTTCAAAAAGAGTTGTCAAATCTGTGCGATTCTCAATCATCCTCCCGCATCCTGATCTCGCGCTGCAGTTTTACAATGCGCTCACGGTAGGTGGAGATGGTAGTAACCACGGCGATTTTATCAGCAATACCTTCTTTGAATGAGTTTTTGTTCAGGAGCAGCCTCCGGATCTCCAGGTTTAACTGGTCAACCTCGTTATTTAAATCTTCCAAAGACCTCATTCCTGCTAAAATGGATTTAATTGCCTAAAAATATAATAATATGGCAGCGCATTAAATTGATAATTATTAACAGTTAGTTAATAACCGGGCAGCTGTCGCCTAAGAACCCGCTAATCATGTTGATAACTCATCGCGGCTATGACATTAATTTTATTTTCGTTATCATTATTCGTTTTTTCAATATGGCCTAAATGGCTATAATTGATCCTCAGCATTTTAACAAGCGAAAATAATAATTAAATGAAAGGCAGCGATTGCACATGCCTGTCAGCACAAAACAAAAGCTTCCTTTTACGGATAGCGTTTACACTGCTTTTTCCCTTGTTTTATTCTGCGTTAGCCTTCTCCCAAAGCATTGAAAACCTGAATATTGAAAAAGTACAGGGCGATGGGCTCACCAGCGAAGGGATTAATTGCACAGCACAGGATAAAAATGATTTTATCTGGTTTGGTACCGGCGAAGGTCTTTTCAGGTATGATGGCTATAATTTTAAAGGCTTTAAGAATTTCCCGGGCGACCCGAAAACACTGGTCAATAATACCGTTACCACTATTCTTCCGGATAATAACAATTTGTGGGTGGGCACGGCAAATGGTTTAGTTTGCGTGGATATCAACACACTCGCCATTAAAAACATTCCTTCGGCCCAGGCAGAACGGGTCGGTCAGGTGCTGCCAAAGGATGACTCCACATTGTGGCTGGCAACCTCGACGGGCCTTTACCGGTTCAACAAGTACAGTTACCGCCGGAGACTCATTCCGGCAGTGGCCCCGCATACGCCGGTAAATGGTATTGCCGATGATCATGAAGGCCACTTGTATTTAACCGGCTACAATGGTTTTTATTGCTATACCGTTAATACAGGCGCCAGCCGGTTCTATCCGCTTACCTTGCCCACCTACCCCAAACTCGACAAAGGCTCTCCGCTGATCTATGGTAAATCGGTGATTGATCGCGATGGCAATCTGTGGATATGTTCCTGGGATGCCGGGCTCGTTCGGTACAATACTAAAAACGGGAAGATCGACACCTGGTTCCATGCTACTGACGATGTACATTTTCTACCATACAAAATAATAATGAGCATTTTGCCTGACAAGGATGGCAATATTTGGCTGGCGAATAAGGAGGGTGGGCTAACAATTTTTAATCCATCGGCCAATAAATTCACCAACTACCCGGTTGAATGGAAAAGCGAAAATCATATATCCGACGCCGTTACTTCTTTATTCCGTGACAGATCGGGCATCATATGGATAGGCACTGAAAACGGCATTTTTAAATATGACCCTCACCACATTTACCTGTCGAAAAAATATTTGTTTTTTAAAACAGATACCGGCCTGGTCCCGGCCCATACTTCGCCAATTTCAATGTTTAAAGAAAAAAACGGATTATGGTGGCTGGGCATGTATGAAGGCCTGTTCCTGCTTGATGAAAAAACAAGCATTTTAACCGACTGTAACGCGGCTATCGGGCTGCCGAAGCAATTTAGCTTTGCGGTGTTCAATATTGTGCGCGACGGTAATGGTACCATGTGGATAACCGCGAAAAACCTTTTGATAAAAGTGGTAAAAAGATCAAACTTTAAATTCAAAACGGAAATATACCAATCAGATTCCATCAAAAGCACGCTTTATAACCTGTATATCGATCATGAAAACAGGATATGGGTAGGCACCCATAGCAACGGGATATACCGGTTTGACCCGGACACCAAAAAATTCATTTCCTGCCATTACAACGAACGCGGGCCAAATGGTAAAATTAATGAGATACGCACTTTTTGCGAGCTGTCAAAAGACAGCCTTTTGATCGGAGGCGCGCAAACCGGTTTAACGCTGTTGCACACCAACACGGGTAAATTCGAAAAAATTAAGCTGGAAACACCAAATGGTACGGATGGCAATTTTTCGCTCGGCACCATCTACAAAGACGGCAGCGACCTGTGGTTGGGCACCGATGAAAACGGCTTGTGGCGAACGAATACCGGGTTTGCAAAGCCGCTGATTGAAACCATCAATGATGGATTGCCTACGATGGCAGTCGGCCCTATTGTGAAGGACAAATTGGGTAATATTTGGTTCTTAACCAGTGCCGGAGTGGTTAAGTTCCATGAGCATGATAAAAAAATCGCCGTGTTTGATAAAAGAGAGGTGATTCAAAACTTAAACGGGCTTTATGCCATTACGATTGACGAAAATAATAATGTTTCTTTCGGCAGCAGGGGCGCCATTTACAGTTTCAATCCGGCAGCTACCGTTAAAAATGATGCTCCGCCGCGGGTAATGATTACCGACCTTAGGATATTCGATAAAGATTACACCATACGTTCGGGCGAAACAATCAGGCTTAATTACCGCCAAAACTATTTCACTTTTGAATATGTTGCACTTAACTACACACAACCGAGGTTAAATAACTACGCCTATCAACTGGCAGGGCTGGATAAAAAATGGAACAACGCAGGCACACGCCGCTACGTTTCATATGCCAACCTAAACGAAGGCACCTACACATTTTATGTAAAGGGTTCCAATAACGAAGGGATTTGGAATAACACGCCTGCCAAACTTATCCTGATCATCGACCCTCCCTTTTGGCATCGCTGGTGGTTTTACACTTTGTTTATAATATTAATTATCAGCAGTATATACTTTTTATACTGGTATAATATGAACCAGTTTAAAATGCGGCTGCAACTGCGCAATAAAATTGCCCGCGACCTGCACGACGACATTGGTTCAACGTTAAGCGGCATCAACATATTCAGCAAAATTGCATTACAAAAACTACTGCATAACGAAGCCGGCAGCAGCGAATTGCTGGAGAAGATCAGCGACCGGTCGGAAAAAACGATGGATGCTTTGTCGGATATTGTATGGTCCATCAGTACAAAAAATGATCATATTGACAACTTCCTTGTAAAGGCCCGGGAATACCTGGCCGAAACCCTGGAGCCGCAAGGTATACGGTATGATATGCAGGTGGATGAGGATATAAGCCACCTGAAGCTTGGAATGGAGTTGCGGAAGGAGTTTTACCTGGTATTTAAAGAAGCCATTTGCAATGCCTCCAAATATGCCCGTTGCACTTTAATTGAAATTTCCCTGACCAAGGAGAAAGATGTCTTGCTATTGTGCATCCGGGATAACGGAAAAGGGTTTGATATCAATAAGATTACGTCGGGAAACGGCCTGCAAAACATGCAGCACCGCGCCGAAAAAATGAAAGCAAAACTTGCGATCATCAGTAAAATAAACCAGGGCACGTCGGTAACGCTGCGATTTCATATCCCCCGATTTCGTTAGAGAGGAATATGCAAATATTACTATACATTTAAAGGTTAGTCCGAAAGTCAGTAATCCCGATAGCTATCGGGACCGGAAGCACGACCGCGTGCCGCCTTAGCTTTAGCGGTGGCGTAAAGAAGCTGCAACCGGAATTGACAAACAACGGCCCACATAAACATGAAAACCACCGTAATCATATACGAGGATAATGGAGACTTTCGCGAAGCTTTGGTGCAGCTCATCAATACTTCCGAAAATTTTACCTGTATCGGCGCTTTTTACAATTGCAATAATGTTGCTGCGGATATAAAACTGCTGAAGCCGCAGGTTATTTTAATGGATATCGACATGAACGGCATGAATGGCATTGAAGCCGTTCAGGTGATCCGTACCTTTGACAAAGAGGTAAAAATCATCATCCTTACCGTTTTTGATGACAATAAAAACGTGATCAACGCTATTTGCGCGGGTGCTTCGGGTTACCTGTTAAAGAAATATTGTTTTGAAAAGTTATTCAGCTCTATTGCCGAAGTACTCGACGGCGGCGCCCCGATGAGCGCCAACATTGCCCGGATGGTGATAGATCATGTTGCCGCCGGCAATTTTGCGGCGGCGGAGAAATTTGACCTGACCGCAAGGGAAAAAGATATTTTAAGCGGACTTGTAAAAGGGTACAGCTATAAAATGATCGCCTCGTCACTCCATATCAGTTTCGAGACCGTAAAAAGTCATATTCGTAATATCTACGAAAAGCTGCATGTGCATAACCAATCTGAGGCAGTGGCCAAGGCGTTGAAAAACAGGATTGTTTGATTAGTCCGAAAAGTCGGAAGTCCGAAAGTCCGAAAGAAGGGGTTAGTCAGCTTTAAGACGTAAATAATTTCTCCGCTTATACAGGTTTTTTTGAGATTAACACCCGTCGCATCTTCCTGACTTTTCGGACTTTTCAGACTTTCTCACTTAATACCCGTAAGTTCCATCGACCCATATTTGGATTCGCTTTTTATCATCCCAACGTTTGGTGCAAACCAGATCGTGCTTTCACTACTTGACCCCGGCATTTTTATCCCCAATTTACCAAATGCCGAACCAACGCTGCTGGTAGAATCCGATCCGTTTTTTTTAAACGCGGTTGAACTGGCGGTTTTATAGGTAATCTTGAAACAATCCCAGGTTCCGGCGGAGGTGGTAATACTTTCTTTGGCCACCACCATCCTGTCAGTAACTTTAATGGTAGTGGTCATTCCATTGGCCATATCCATTTGTGAGCTGTAGTCGGGTAAATGATCGCCGACTTTCATATCCTTCGGAAAATCCCCGCTGCTGCTGCCGGTCATATTAAAATTCATGGTTGTCGGCTGTTTCGACTGCTGCCCGGCATCGATGTGCATTTGCATGGATATGGCGCCCCCGCTGCATTTGTAATCAACGCTCGATGTCCCCATCAATTTACCATTCTTGTCATACACTTGCGAAATTACGTTGGCCGTTGTCACCCCGCCTGATGTATTTACATTTGAAACTGTGGCGACCGATTTCATCGTTACATCGCCTTTTTTATTGTGACCCGTCATCTCAATTGTCTTGTCCTTTTGCAGGTAGAGGTAGCTGGTACAATCCTGTGCCAAAATCCGCAGGGTTATCATTAACCCGCTGATGAGAAGTAATATCTTTTTCATGGTAATAATATTTTATTGTATCGAAGGTACTTTATTGCTAATAACAAAACCTAATTTCGCTTGCTAATTTTATATAAATAAAACATCCCTATCCCCATTTAAGATAAAAGCAAATCGAATCAACACCCCATCCGGGTTGCTATAATCATCCTGTAAATAAATCATTTAAGCAAAAATACCCCGATTGGGTGATTGACGGGGCCGGCAAACAGCGCTTAGTTTAGTTACCCTAATTTAACGAAATTTCAGTTAATAAATCCCCACACGGCTTCTGTTAACCGGGTTATTATATAAATGAGCATATCTGAAAAATAATATGATATGAGATCAAAAATTCTACTTGCCGCCCTTTTCTGTTTGTTGTCGGTCCGGGGTTTTGGGCCTCGCAAACAATGTTCCACACGAGTTTACCTTAAGTTACCGGTTTGGTAAAAATGCCGGTAAAGCAAAATTGCTGCAGGCCGAAACCGGGGCGCGCTGTTGAATGCGGCGGTTCAATAAACCCAAAAGGCTGGCGGGGTCTTTGTTCCTCTTACGGTACAATCGGCGCAAAAACGATCGGTACCCGTGTAGCCTAATATTGGTCCCCCGGGCAACTGAATGGTGCCAACCACGAATTGCTTCCCTGAGTATATCCACGACGGGACATCATTAAAGCCGCCCGGATCCTTGAAATAATACGGATCGACTTCACAACCGTCCACCGATACCGGAATTTTGGTTACCGTGCCGGGAATGTTCCGGTTATCGATAAAAATTCTAAGTTGCGAGGCAGTGCCTGCGCTTAGGTATCCTATAACCGGTTCTGACGGGGTTGTTACGCAATGAATGTTACCCGGCAGTTCCGAAGGCTGGGCATCAAATATACTGCCCAGTTGCTCCGTGTTTGTTTTCAATAGCTGCCAGTAATTGTAAGCATCGGGCGTCAGGGCGTATTGTTTTACCAGGATGCTGTAACGGTCGCCAATTTTTTCAGACGATTTACCTATCGCAGTCAATTGCATTTTCGCTATAATATCCTGTTTTAACTTAGCCGACGATCCCAGCAGGATATTTTGTGACGTATCGCTTGCCCAGCAGGTGTAAACCTGGTCCTGCGCACTCCTCGGTACCACTGTGTCAATGGGATTGGTTAACAATTCATCAACCGACTCAACAAACGGGTGGATGATATAGGTTTCCGAAAAGTCCCAACGGTAATAGATGGTTTTATTAGCCGGATCGTGTGTACTAAGCCATACGCTTACAGCGGTATCAGCTAAGGTATAATAAACACTGTCTATCGGGGGCGAGTTTTTCACGGGTAAAAAGTCGGATTGATACGTTTTGCCGTTTGAAGTAATAATTTTAAGCGCATAGGTATTCGCCGAACTTAAATTTAGCCCCGGTGACCGGTAATACCCGTTGCCGGTTTCTTTTAAAGGATAAATTGTATTTGCGCTGCTCAATACCGTAACAGATGCGTGCAATTCGGGATTTGCGGTGGTTTGGGCGCCGATCTGCACCGTGCGGCTCAATTTAATAATGGTCGAGTCCGAACCGGTATTGATCAAGCCTTCCACCACCAGGTAATTGACATTAGTAGTAATTGCAGGCGGATCATACGGTTTTCTGCAACTTAATAAGGCAAATAATAACAAATAGCAGGCTATGTGGTATTTTGACATAACAAAAAGATTGCGGCGGCGTTGGTTTAATTTCAAATTTAACTAAAAAAACAGTTCATTTTCAAGCAATCTGCCATTTAGACAGGAAATCGCTTTTAAAATCTTCTCAGCAACAGGAGGCTCCGCTGGAGCCTAAATTAGTTTTTTTTATCCTATAAACAGGCGACTCCTCTGGAGTCGACCAACGATATTAGTTTATAACTCCAGAAGAGCAGCCTGTTTATAGGAAAGTCGGTTTTTCTTAGGGCTCCGGCGGAGCCTGCTCTTTAAAAGCGTCTGCCCTGGCCATTTAGCTGATTTTTTCCATTCCCGCCCGGTTGTCGTCTGTAAAATTCGTTAATTTGATTTCTTTAGAACCAAGTGGCAAAAAATCAACCAAATCAAAATGGCAGCGATCATCAAAAAAGATTCACTCGATTTTTTAACCGATCTGTCCAAAAACAATAACCGCGAATGGTTTAATACCTGCAAGGACAGGTATTTAGCTGCCCGCGACAACATTATTGATTTTGCCGACGCGCTGCTGGTTGAAATGAACACGCATGACCGGATTGAAACACCATCCGGCAAAAAAAGCGTGTTCAGGATTTATAGAGATGTCCGATTTGCAAAGGATAAAACACCGTACAACAACCATTGGAGTGGCGTCTTCAAGCGGGCGACAAAGAAACTCCGTGGAGGTTATTATTTCCGCATTGAAAGTGGGAATTCCGGCCTGGTTGGCGGCTTTTGGGGGCCGGACACTGATGATATGAAGCGGATAAGACAGGACATCGACGCCAACCCCGATACCTGGAGGGAGCTGCTTGGCAACAAAACCCTGGTGGAAACCTTTGGCACATTGTACGGTGAACAGCTCGGCTCCGCCCCCCGCGGCTATGCAAAGGACCACCCGGCAATTGACCTGCTGCGCTACAAACAATTTATGCTGAGACACCTGTTTACCGACGAAGAAGTATTAAGCCCTGACTTTGTTTACAAGGTGAATGATGTGTTTAAAAAAATGAGGCCCTTTCTTGATTTTATGAGCGAAGTGCTGACCACGGATGCGAACGGGATGGATTTGGTGGGGTAACGTGGTAATATATTAAATTAACATAACCATTAGTTGCTTTTTTTAATATGTATAATTCGGGAACCGGATATAAAAAAATCAAAACCGAAATCGGGAATTTGATGCGCGAATATGGGTTCGCGCCCTATAAAACAGCGACCTATTACCGTGTCACCGCAGGGGATATACTCCAATTTATAAACTTTCAAAAAGGAGAACGCTCGTTAAATGAGCAAATGACAATAAATATTGTGATCCAGGGCTTGTTTGCTCCGGGCTGCTCGTTTGAGATTTTACAACCCGGAGGCAGAATTGGGAGACTACTCGATTCTGACAAAGATGTTTGGTGGCATTGCGATACCGAATTGATGACTGCTCAAAGTATTAGGGACATTGGCAAAGTTGTGGCAGAAATATTGGTCCCCTTTTTTGATCGCATGGCTACAGCCGACGGACTGTACATGAGTTTTAGTGAACCAGCCTCACGCTTTTTATGGGCTATTGCATCTAGCTTTGTACAGAAAGGATACGTTTGTTTAAAAGCCGGACAATACAAAAAGGGTATTTCTATTTTTGAAGAGAATCGCCCAAGTCAGGTTGCCAAATTTAAAACAATAAAAAAATTAACGGAGGAAGCCAGGTTTGAAGAAATCGATAGTATCCTACTCGACAATATTCGCTATCACAGGGAGAAGTTGAAAATTTAGTTATTTCTTCACCAGCAGATCTTCCCTCGCCGCCCATAAGTTAATATCCTGTTTGGATAAAGCCGCCGCCATTAAATCAGGGAATTTATCGGGGGTACAGGCGAAAACCGGCACACCGATGTCCGCCATGAATTGTGCGTTGTGATGATCGTAGGACGGGGCGCCGTCATCGTTCAGCGCCAGCAAAACGACCAACTGCACACCTGCGGCAACAAGCTCTGCGGCACGGCGACGCATTTCATTCGGATTGCCGCCTTCATACAAGTCGGTAATCAATACCATCACTGTGTCTGCCGGCCGGGTTACTATTTGCTGACAATAGGTTAAGGCGGCTTTAATATCCGTACCGCCGCCCAGTTGAACGCCAAAGAGCAGATCGACCGGATCGTCCAGTTCATCCGTCAGGTCGGCAACCGCCGTATCAAAAACAACCATTTTTGTTTTAACCGCCGGTATGGAAGCCATCACACTGCCAAATATGCCCGAATAAACCACCGACGACCCCATCGAGCCGCTCTGATCCAGGCACAGGATCACATCTTTCAGCGACGAACGCTTGCGACCGTAGCCAATCCGTTGTTCGGGTATAATAGTTTTAAAATCAGGCTGATAATGTTTCAGGTTCTTCAGGATCGTAGCGCTCCAGTTGATCTCGCGATGCCTTGGCCGGGTATTCCTTACGCTTTTGTTTAGGCTGCCGGTAATGGCCTGACGGGTAGGCTCAGCCAGTTTTTTAATCAGCTGGTCTACCACTTTACGCACCACCTGCCGGGCGGTATCTTTTGTTTTATCGGGGATTACACGGCTTAAAGTCATCAAAGTCGCCACCAGGTGCACATCCGGCTCTATATTCTCCAGCATTTCCTTTTCAAAAAGCATCTGGGTTAAATTCAAACGCTTTAAAGCATCCTGCTGCATTACCTGCACCACCGATGAGGGAAAAAATGTACGGATATCGCCCAGCCAGCGGCTCACATTTGGCGATGAGGCGCCCAATCCCCCGCTTTTATCACTATCGTACAAGGCTTCCAGGGTGCGGTCAACTTTAAGGTCGTCCTCCGTCAGCACGAACTCCGTTCCCTCCTGCTGGTGGCCGCCCAGTATCAGGCGCCATTTACGCAATTGTTGCGGTTCAGTTTCCATCTGCCTCCATGCCGTTAAATTTTAAGCCTAATAATTCTATAATTACCGGCAAGCCTTGCTTTGCCCTGTTGGCGTCGAAATCAGCCTGCATATTAAATTGTTGTCGGCCTGTTCCTCCGCCCGATTTCGCTTTTTCGCCCAATTTTCTTCTTTCAGGCCTCGAAAAGTTGGCAAATGTGCGCCGCAGCAAGGGCAATACCTGCATAAAGTTATCGTCGGCTAAACCGGCAACCCAGTTGTCTATCATCTGCCACAGGTCGTCATCGAGCAAGAGCAAAGTGCCGCTTCCTTTCAAAAAACCTTCCAGCCAGGCGGCCGCAATAACCGGCGCCGTGGCCGATGACATCGCAAAGCTGAAATATTGTATAAGTTTATCGGCGTCCAGTAATTTACTATCATTCAGCAACCGGGTGCTGTAACCTCCAATCACCGGCGACGTGTTTTTATTGGCCGCAATAACCTGCAGGGTTTGCTGCCAGCCGGCGATAATCTCCGCATCCTGTAATAAATTAATCCCATCGTTCAGCTTAAAAAACAAATCCAGCAGTTGCTGTGCCGCATCATTATCAATGGCAATACAGGCGTTGGGCAGGCTGATACAGATGCGGGTGATGATACTGTTGATAATGCTCAACACCATGGTAGCATCCGTTTTGCGCACGTTGCCGTACCTGGCAACGGTGATCAGGCCGGGCACGGTCTCCATCAACCCGATCACATCGGCCGAGGCGGCGGCCAGGTTATCCAGGCGATGTATCAGTGCTTCTATGGCATCCGGCAGGTTTGCCGGGATGCTTTTTTCAAGCAGGCTGCCAATCACCTTCAAATCCCGTGCTGATTCGGCCTCTTCCAGCACACTATTGGTTGCGGCCTCTTCTACTGTATTGCCCAGGTTACCCCGCTCGATTATCTCAACAGAATAACCAGGATCCCATTGCAGGCGCCATTGCTCCTTAAAAGTGCCCTTGCCCGTGGTAAACTGTTGGCGGCCCCATCCGATACCCAATAAAAGCAGCCGGTGTAAAAACTCGCTCCGCCCCAGGTCAGTATCATTGCGGAGGTCGAGTGTATAATCTTTAAAATCAGCCGTAGCAGGAAGCCGCAATTTTTTTTGCAGGCGCTCGATATCCAATTGCAGGGGTGGTTTGGGTATCTCTGCCGGCACTTCGCCAATCTGGTGCCCCACGATGAGCTCTTCCTGTACCAGCCTAAGTAAAATGCTTTCGCCGTTGCACAGTACGCTTAGCGTTGCCTCGTTCATTTCCTCAAGCCCGGCCTTTGGCAACCCGCGCAATGAAGCCAGTGCGCCAGCGAGCCTGACCGCCTCAATAATATGGGCCATCGAGGTATCCATCTGTTGCTTGCGAAACAAACCGGCTACATTGGCCATCCATTGGGTGCCGTCATCGGTGGGGTGATGCCACACATGGTTATACCAGCCCGGTGAGTTGATCCCCGCACCATAACCGCTGAAAAAGCTCAGCCGGCTAAAGGTCCAGGGGATCCAGGTACATTCAGTTTTGGTTTTTGGCAGGCCCTTTAATAATTCGTCGTCGTCTTTTTGCGATGCGCCATTGTGCAATGCCGGGACATGCCAGGCCCCGCAGACTACCGCTATGGTATGGAACATTTCTTTTGCAGCCTGGCGGATGATTCGGCGCATGTACGCCTCGCGCAGCTGTTCCAGCTTTTTATCCTTTTGGGGCAGGCTCTCGCGCAAGGCCTGCATCGCCTCTCCTACCGCATCAAATACTTCATCATTGTTCAATCGGTATTCAAACGTATGCTCCCACCATTTTTCGCCATCGGTAAAACCGGCCGCGTCGGATAAATAGCTGATCGGGTTTTTCTGTAATTCCAAATGTTCATACAGCACACCATCCTGGTTTACGTTTGCAGGCTCAGGCAGATTTTCTTTTTGCGACCGTTGTTCCTTTTCAACCAGCATTTGATTGCCGGCCGGCAGATCCATGAAACGGACGTGTATTTTTTGCTTTCGGGCGTATAAAATTGCCTGCCACTCGGGCGAAAACTCCGCAAAAGGGTAAAATACTGACCGCTGCGGGTCATCGGGCTGATAGCAAAGCAAGGCAACTGGTGGTTTTAATTCTTCGTTACCAACCCATTGCAGCATGGCATCTGCCTCCGGCGGGCCCTCCACCAGTACAATATCCGGCTTAACGGCCTCCAGGAAATGCTTTACATTCCGTGCCGAGCCGGGGCCATGATGCCTTATGCCTAAAAGGTGTACTGCCATGGTTTAGCTTTGCTGCTAAAGATCGCGGCAGGCGCGATAAATATCCGCCCAGTCGCTTCTTGTTTTTACTACGGTTTCCAGGTATTCCTGCCAAACCAGTTTATCCTGCACCGGGTCTTTAATCACCGAGCCGATAATACTGGCGGCAAGGTCGGCCGCTTTGATCCGGCCATCGCCAAAATAGGCAGCCATTGATAACCCGCTGTTCATTACGGATATGGCTTCAGCCGTACTTAAAGTGCCCGTAGGTATTTTGATCTTGGTTTTACCGTCCATCGTCACGCCGTTCCGCAGCTCGCGGAAGATGGTCACCACCCGGCGAATCTCCTGCAATGCCGGTGGTTCGGCCGGCAGGTCCATCACTTTTTCGTAACTCTCTACACGCCGGCGAACAATATCGATCTCCTCCTCCACCGAATCTGGCAAAGGCAAAATGACCGTATTAAAACGACGTTTCAGCGCGCTTGACAGTTCATTTACGCCTTTATCACGATTATTTGCTGTCGCGATTATGTTAAAACCTTTAACAGCTTGCACTTCTATATTCAATTCCGGCACAGGCAAGGTTTTTTCCGAAAGGATGGTGATCAGCGTGTCCTGTACATCGGCCCCTATGCGGGTTAGCTCCTCCAACCGTACAATTTTTCCATCTTTCATGGCGCGCATCACGGGCGTCTCCACCAAAGCGCCTTCTGAAGGCCCCTCGGCTATCAGCCGCGCATAATTCCAGCCGTACCTGATCGATTCCTCGCTGGTACCCGCGGTTCCCTGGATGATCAGGGTAGAATCGCCGCTTACGCCCGCCGCCAGGTGCTCGCTTACCCAGCTCTTGGCTGTCCCTGGTAAGCCATACAGCAGCAGGGCGCGGTCGGTGGTCAGCGTCGCGACAGCAATTTCTATCAGCCGCCGGTTACCGATATATTTTGGCGAGACCTCGAATCCGTTTTTTAGTTTGCCGCCCAGTAAGTAGGTTACTACAGCCTGGGGCGACAAAACCCAGTTTGCGGGCCGTTTTTCCTGGTCCTGCTTTTTTAGCTCTTCCAGTTCATGTGCAAATAACTGCTCGGCATGGAGACGTAATAGCTGTGACATATTTGATTGTTTATGCGTTAAAGGCCTGTATAATCTGTTGTTTCAGGTTTAATAATTTAAGCAGATGCGCCTTGCTCTTTCCCCAGGACGCCTCTAAATTAGCGCTCTTCGGGTCGATCTTTTCAAGATGGCTAATCGCGCTAACCGGTACTAACCGGATGTGCTTACCGAAAAATGCGCCGTTGTATTCGTAAGGATGATCAGCCATGATGTGCAAAGCGGTTAATGCAAGCTCCAAACCCCATTCATTGCCGGATAGCAGTGCGTAGTGAATGATCTCTTTGCCCTCCTTCCGCATAAACCGCAGCAAATATTTGTCCCCTTCGCCCTGTGGCAGCATATTAATAAAGTCGATATGAAACCCTTCGTGGTGCAGGAAATAAGGAGCCCAGTGCCGCTCATTGAAATGGGAAACAGCAAGTCCGAGCGCAGGGAGCATGAATGATGCATATTTTTCAAAATATTCTACCACTTGCTGAGGCGACGCCTCAAACCGTCGTTCCCAAAAAGAAGGTGGCACAAAGTTGATCACCTGGTAAATGATGAATTGCTCATCCGAAAATGCGCTTTTGGGCCCGGAAAGTTTTTCTATCCCCGATTTAAAAATACTTTCATCAATAATTGCCGGCAACTTTATTTGAATAGCGATTTTATTCATCATCCCCAGCAAAGCTTTTTCCTTTTTCAGGGTGACGGACTGGCTCAGCAATTCCTCATATTGCCTGATGATGGACGAACCAGGTATTTTTTTTAACAGGCCCATCACCTCATCCCTTGCCTTTTGCCCTTTTTCGGCCAATAAGGTTTCCAGCCAGGGCAAATCTTCCGGTCCGGCATTTATATTCAGGCATTTCAAAAGTTCGGCCCTGGCAGCCGCATTTTCCTGGTCCCAGGTTTGCTGCAGCCACTCCCTGGCCGTCCCGGGTACGGTCTGGCGAAGTTTTTTCAATACTTTTACCCTGTCTTCGGGCTTGCCTGTCTGCCAAATCTCTTCGTCGCTTGCCTGGCTAAAATAAGTCCAGGCGCTGTTAAACTGGCTCAGCCAGGCCCCCCGGTTTCCACTGCAATTGACTACCGCAGGCTGCAGCGAGGCATTTTGCGCCGCCTTGTCCAGCAGTTCCGGCAGTACAGCAGGTGTGACTATCTGCTGATGCTGATCGCATTGCAATAACCATGTTTCCAATAAGGCGGCATTATTTTCCTCAAGGATGTTCCTTAAAACTGCAGATGCGCGTTCATTACAATAAAGACGTGTCTCTGGAAGCGCGGCGGCAGTATTAATCTCCGGCTTTTTTAACGGGACAAATCCGCATTGCCGATAATTGAAAGCGATAGCGGCCGAATTCAGAAACCTGGTTTCTTTATCACGTTCGGGTGCGTTTTCAATAATGTCAAGCGCCTCCGCCAACTCTCCGGGAAAATCAGGCTTCGCGGCGCCGCGTTTATCGGTGCCCAGCATGGCCGTGTTTAAGATATATTCCCAGGCGCCCATCAGATGGTTGTATAATTATTTTGATGCCAAAGGCCAATCGGCCTGTAAGTATTTTCCCTGCCTATAAGCGCCAGCGTTAACGCTTCGCCTCCGCTAACAGCTAACAGCTTCCAGATTTGCTTAGGATCAGCCTCCAGTTTGCACAAACAGCCATTTTTATCCTGCAGCCACCATTGCTTTTGATAACTGACAAGTTTTGTCCCACCGAGGATGATTGGCATTTCACTTCGAAAAGGAAGGCGGCTGTTTGAACCGGCTTCGTCAACAGCAACTTGCTCCCAACCGGCCGAAGTGTGCAGGTCAGTCCAGTTTGCAATGGCTGTCGCCGGTTGATTTTTGACGATCGCCCTGTACGGTAATACCGATGGGAAATAAACCAGCTCCGCATTTAAAACCAGGCCCGGCGTAAATGCCAGCGGTGGAAACTGCCCCCTGGCATAAAATTGCAGGATCAGTGCAAAGCGGTTAGCTTTAGTGCCATACAGCCAGTTTTGTTCGATGGTGAGCGGGCCCTCCTCGCGGATATCTTTCCCTAAAACAAGCCAGCTATCTTGCACGCCCTGTTTTAATTTCAATTCTTCCTGGCTTACCGTAAACCCGACCGCCGAACGGATGTCTTCCTGCAAAACAGGATCCAGCTTGGTTATATTTTGATAACCTTCGGCGACAAGATATAAGGAGATGAGGCGATCCATAAAATCGCTTTGCCAGCCTTCTTTCCAAAAGTTAGTGGCGCCCAGGTTTTTAACCATAGCGGATAACCCGGATGCCTGGCTGTCCACCATCCGCCTGGACATATTCTCCCAGTAGGCAACGCCTTTTTCCGGGGCCGTCAGGATGCCGTTGCGTACAATATCTTTTATCCAAACCAGCAGTTCTTTTACGCCGGCAGCAACTTTTTGCTCACGCGCTTGTTGCCGTTTGGCCTGCGCATTTTCGTCAACCGGTTTTTCAACTTTTTCGGTCTTCTTCTCTTCTTTTTCCGACCGTTTATTGATCCAATCACTTACCCAGGCCGGTGATTCGGCAACGGCAAAAGTCCCCGGCTGCCGGGCATGCAGTAATAACAGTCCCAAACCATGCTTGCACGGAAACTTGCGGCTGGGGCATGAACATTTAAATGCAATTGAAGAAAGGTCGACTTGCGTTTGATAGGGTTTACTGCCGCTACCCTGGCACTCGCCCCAAAGGGCAAGCTCGTTGATCCCTTTGGAAACCCATTTGGCCGGAACAGCCAAATCGCGGCCGGCCTTTTTTGAAGCTTCGTCCGGCGCAAGTGCAAGTATCTGGTCTTCAGTAAGCTTCAAGTTGGGTGTATTACGAATAAAAAAGGGCTTCGATTCCGTTTTTAAAAGTAGGAGAAAAAATAAAATTCAGGCAAAAAACAAAGCGAAAAATATTAACCATTTACCAAATATTATTGTGTAAAGGTTTTGAAATAAAAAAGTCCCGAATTAATACAGGCTTTGGCGGTTACCTGCCGGGAACTGACACCCGCCGTTATACAATATTTAAATTACCCACGCGTCAACGCTGTTATCATCTCAGCCACCTCCGGATATGCTGCAACCAATTGCGCGCGCTTGCCGATAAAATAATCCACCGGCTCAAAGCCGGGCGCCAGTGTAACGCCCATCAGGGCATACGTTCCGCTGGTGATCATCCTCGACCCGAGCCAGGTGCCGCCGGGAATAACTTTCATGGGCAAAAACCCGGAAGCGATGTTATTGCCAAAATTAAATATCTCGTAACGATTGGAATAGCCCTCCGGATAAAGCAGCAGCATTTGCACCGGGTCGCCGGTGTAAAAGTTATAGATCATATCGCCCGTTACTTTGTGCATCGCCGAAAAACTTGCCTGGTCAATTAAATAATAAATGGAGCTGTATACAGGGCGTCCTCCGTCAACCGGTGGGAAAACCGGGGGCAATACACCATTGGGGATATTCAAAGGCGAGGTACCCGTAGTGGCATAGTAACCGCCTTCGTTCGGATTGGATTCCATTTTTAACCAATCGATAACTTGTTGAGCTGTAAGCATTTTTTGATGTTTAAGTTTTATAATCACGACTCCCCTCTTGAGAGGGGGTGCGGCCGGAAGTGCTGTGGCGGGGGTGTGTTAGCCGATAAGTTCGTTAACACACCCCTCCTCCCCTCTCAAGAGGGGATTCGCACAGGCCGCCATTTCTTTTCAAACGTCTCTTTCCCCTCACACCTTCGGGACAACCTGCGTCCGGTTCAACGGACTCAAATCGGTAAGCGGCGGCGGTGGCGGATTGAACGGCGAGCCCACGCTTTGCTGAAAGTTGAAGAGGTTTTTGGGGTCCACGTCCTTTTTAATCTTAAGCAGCCTTTCGTAGTTATCGCCATAATACATTTTTGGCCAGTCGTGCAGCAGGGGGTCGATGTAATTTACATAGGCGCCCACCGCGTTGCCGGCAACGCGCCAGGCTTCGAAAAAGCTATACGCCCATTCCACATTTGCCAGCGTATCGCCTGGCTTGTCCTGGTCCCAAATGGATTTTACCTCGGGAATAAAACGTGCCTGGCGGAAAAAATAAGCAGTCTCGTCGGGCGCTTTTTCTTCTATTGCGCCGCCGATCAGCGTCCACACCGCGAAGCTTGCCGGCGAGGGCGCCATATCCATGTATTCCTTAATAACTTTGGCCACTTTATTGTTCATGCCGCCTTTGGGTATTATCAACGACCGCATGTAGGCACTGCGGCTGCCTACCAGGGTGATATACCCATTGTAAAATTCCCATTCGGGCAGCGTCATGTTGCGGAGGTCGGTATTAATGGGCGCAATTTTGAGTAAGCCTTTTAACAGGTCCATGCCTTCCGCCCATTCGCCGTTAAATACCGGCGTAAGGCCAATCGTCTTTACGTTTTTAGTCGCGTCCAGCGGATCGGGCTGGTTACCTATGAAACCGTATGCCGTCATTGCATTGGGGATGGTTTCCACCCATTCGTTATAATAACCCAAAACATCTTCCACGCTTTCCAGCGGGTACCTGATCTGCCCTACCAGCATCTTCTCGCTAAACGGTTTATGCACCCTCATTTCCATCTCAACGATGATCCCCCAGTTCCCGCCGCCGCCGCCGCGGATGGCCCAAAAAATGTCCTGGTCTTCCTTGGAGCTGCTTTCGGTATCGATGTGCCTCAGTTGCCCATCGGGTGTAACGATCTGTATGGCCAGCAGGCTATCTACGCTCATCCCGTATGAGCGGGATACAAAGCTGTAACCGCCGCCTTGCATAAATCCAGGTGGAGCAACCGTGGGACATCCACCGCCTACCGGGATAAGGCCGGTACCGGTATCCAGCATAAATTGGTACAGGTCCTTCCAGATCACGCCCATTTGCGCGGTAATGCTTTCTTTCTTTTTGTTGAATGATATTTTGTTGAGGTGCCGCATGTCGATCACCACCCCGTTATCGTTGAGGCAATAGCCGGCCGCGCTATGCCCGCCCCCTTTGATGTTAAAAGGCAGGTTATTGGCAACCGCAAAATTGTAGCCGGTCAGTACATCCTCCACAACCAGGGGGCGGATGATCAATCTTGGCCGTAGTTGGATGCGGCCGTTATCTATAGCTATGGCGCTCTCGTAATTTGGGTCGCCGGGCTGCAATACGTAGCCGCTTAGCTGGCGAATTAATTCATTAATTGCAGTGTTGGTCATGTTTTTGTGATTAGTTGATAAATAAGTTGGCGATCTGAAACTTAATGCCGCCACGACTCCCCTCTTGAGAGGGGGTGCGGCAGGGTAGTGTTATGGCGGGGGTGTGTTTGCCGATATGTTGGTTAACACACCCTTCCTCCCCTCTCAAGAGCGGAACCGACGCCAGGAGCTCATGAATGCCATTGAAAAAAAATTATAACATTCATAATAGCACGGCCCCGGCTTTTTTTAAAGTTTACTATGCAGACGCCACCGTTCCTTCCATCAAATAAGAATCGAAAATATAAGTGTCTGCGATCATTCCTTTGGTAGCCGGGAAAAACTCATCATGCTGTTTGCTTTTGAGATAGGCGCTGTAGGATGCTTTGCTTTTCCACAAAATATTCATTGCCACATCATAGTTGGCTATGGACACATCCCTTTTCATATTCGCTAAGCCACCAATTGCAAATACGCAGGTGCCGGGATGGCCCGAAAGTAGCTTCACACAAATAGCAGTGAACTTTTTAATGGACTCCGCCGATTTATCCGTTAGTGAAAAATAGATACTGTGCATCAGTCGTGGCGGCTGACCGGGGGCCGGCGGCGTGTTGTCGCCGTAGATCAGGTCGGTCAGAAACGAATCGTATACACGCCGCCCCGTGCCCGGCGCCCAGCGATCCACCTCCACAACAAATTGGCTGTGGCTGGTATCGTTGGAATTGTAGTGGTCAAATGCTTTCACGTCCTCGAATATCTGGTTCATCGCCACATTAAAATTGCGGTCATTCTCCAGCCGGAACATGTCTTCGGCCAGTTGTGCTATCCAGAAGTTAAGCATCCCTTCGGATGTTGACAAATAGGCGGTGCAGGCATCCATATAACTGTCGCGCAATCCCGGCGTGCTGCCCATGGCCAGGCTGAAGTAGGTGCTGTGCATCATCTTCGGCAAACTACTGTCTTTCATGATTTTTGGTTTTAGATTATATAATTTTTGTTGTGTCATTCCAACTCCCCTCTTGAGAGGGGGTGCGCCAGGCTGTGTGGTGGCGGGGGTGTGTTTGCCAGCATGCAGGCCAACACACCCCTCCTCCCCTCTCAAGAGGGGAATCGCACGTGCCCCGCCTTTTTATAGCCGCACATCCCATTTTCGATCAACACCAACTAAAAACTCGCCAAAATGGCATCAGCGGCCTTAAAAGCCAGGGCCATCATGGTTAATGTTGGGTTTGACGTTGCCGTTGTAGGCATGGAACCGCAGCCTACAATGTACAGGTTATCGTGCTCCCAGCTCTTCATGTTTGCATCGGTTACTGAATCGTCTCTGGTGAAACCCATGCGATGTGTGCCCATCACGTGGCCGGCGCCCTGCGGATAATAAGTTACCCCCTGGTACACAAATGCGCCGCCGCTTCCAACCGGTATGCCGGTATTATTTTCAACGTTCATCGTGTTAAAAATAAAGTCGGTAGCGGCAGCGGCAGCTTTAAAGCCTTCCATGGTATAGTCGTCGAACTGGTAATAGATCTCGGGCCGGGGCACGCCAAGGTTGTCAAAACAGGTTTTTGAGGGGACGATATAGCAATTATCATCCGGTAGTTGTTCGATCAAAAAACCGATGCGGAACTGGCGCGTAAAGGTACTTTGGATGGCTTTTCGCAACGCTGAGCCGAATATCCCTGCAGTCGGCGTGCCGGATCCGTCCGGCGGCATCGGGCTCACCATGTCAATTACCTGGGCATAAGGCGCGCCTCCGGGCCAATTCCATCCCTCGTTGCCGATCTCGATCCGGAAAGAAGCGCGGGTGCTTCGGAAGGCCCCGTCGCGCGGGCCTTCGATGCCTGAGGTGGACAAAGGCCCCCTAAACGGATATACAGGCTCAGGCATCAGGCCCCAGCCCAGGTACATCGGATGATCCATCAGGTTTTTGCCCACCTGTCCGCTGTGGTTGGCAACTCCGGCAGGTATTTGGGTGTTCGACATCAGCAACAATTTTGCTGCTTCGATAGCGTGCGCCGCAATGATATATTTGGTGCCGGTAGCAATAAACGTTCCGGTGCAGGGGCCCCCTGTTGTCTCATAGGTTTTGTATTCAATCCCCACCACTTCCGGGTTCACCGGTGTATTTTTATCCAACAAAACATTGGTAGCAACGGCCTGGTAAATAATATCCACATTACCGGTCATCAGGGCTTTGCCCATGGTTACCGTGGCGTCGTATTTTGCCTGTATGGGGCAAATGGGCGTACAGTTGGTATTGCCCTGGCATTGCCGTCGGCCGTTATCATAAAAACTGCCGTCTTTTAACTGGTTAGGTACACCATTACGCCCCGCCGGCGTACCGGTTACATTTAATGAGCTGCCATCGAATGTTAAGCTGCCCACCCCTGCTTGAATTGTATTGTCCAGGATGGTAGGCGGTATTTTTGCCATGGGGTAAACGTATCCTTCGCTGAAAGTTATGCCATGAATGGTTTGTTCATTAACATCAGCTGATACACCGATCTCAAATTCAGCCTGATCGTAGTAGTCAGACAGGTCCTCATAAGTCAGCGGCCAGTCGACCGCCTGGTTGTAAAGGGTTTTCAATTTAAAATCATTTGGCAACATGCGTAGCGACGTACCCAGCCAGTGCCACGAAGTACCACCGCCCCGGCGCTCATAGGTGCTGCCGAAGGGTATCGGTCCACGCTGGATAAAGTACCCGTTATCGATAGATGCTTTTACGTCGGTGCAATTAATTGGCGCAGGCGGCGGGGCAGGCTCCGGCAGATGCGGAAGGTCCGCCTGGTCGGGAGGTGGCGGCTGCGTTAACTTAAATGGCGGAACCGGTTGTATGTCCAATACCGACGGCCTCGGCGCATTATAATTTTGCACATAGGGCGACTCCGGTGTTTTAGCCATCGCCATAAAAAAGTCATTCATAAACTCGGCGCGGTTACCGGTTACCAGCTGGTTTTCGTCGGGATTGGTGATCAGGCCGTCAATAGCTATGCCTGCTTCCAGCACCAGTACTTTTTTATTGGCCGATGCAAGCTTGTACGCCAGCGCACTGCCGGCCCAGCCGCCGCCAACTATCACCACATCATATTGTTTGGTTGAACTATCCATTGTTTTAATATTTTTTTCGGTTAGGTTTTTGTTTTGTTAACTGATCACGGGCAAGGTGGGTACATTTGCCCAATAGCCAAATTCGCCTACGCTAAAGCCCATCGGGTGGGCGCCCATTTCGCCCCATACCAGGCCATTGGTATACGCAAGCGGCGAAACTACATGGTCGATATTTTTGAGCGGCAAAAATGAGTTGGGGTTTTTAGTCAGGTCATACCATATACCGAAATACCACAGGTAAATGATATTTTGCGCCAGCCGGGTTATCGCCAGGTTTTGAATGATATTGGTGTTCACCGCGGCTTCCAGCTGGGGCGGCGGTGTGCCGGATATGCTGTTCCATACCTGCGTCAACTGGTCCAACTGGGCCGCTGGTATATTATTGGTGGACAGGCTTAATTCTGCATAGAGTGCTGCCGCTACTTTCTGCGTATCCCGCGCGGGCAACAGCGTACTTGCCGGATAGCCGGTCAAAGCCGAAGAAAGGGCTACAAATTCGTCAAGGGTCATCATATGGACAGGTTTAATTATTGGTTAATGTTTTTATTTCTTAATTGGTTTTGCCGTTTTCAGCAGGTAGGTAAAATCTGAGGGCCGTCCTCCCCACGTGACGGAAGCATTGTGGCAACCTATACAGCTGGAAGTAACGCCGGGACTGTAAACGATCTTGCCCGCTTGTATAAAGCCCTGGTCATACGTTTCCAGGGTGGCATTGGCCATATACACCGGGAACGGGTTGCCGGTGTTGCTTTGGGTAGGGTTTACAGGCCATTGGGTACCCACCAACTCATAATATTGCCATACGTTATGAGGATTGATCATAACCAGCATTTTGTGGATCGAATCGTTCAGGGCCTGTGTACCGGTATCTATCGGGGTAAGGCGCATCACCTGGCTTGGAATTTGGTTTGGTATGGCTGGGTTCCATGGCTGGGCAGGCGCCTTGTTCAGGGCTTTGTCGCCCGCGGCCTCGTTATAATAGTTGTAATGTTTGCCTTTTACTACTTTGCCATAAACAGGCACATTATCCACCTGCTCAAAGGTGGACCATATCCACTGGGGTGACGTTACTGTTTTTGTGCCGATGTGAAATCCCACAAGGCCCACCCATGCTTCGTAGGTACTATCCTTTATGCCCCTTGAGGGTAATGCCGGGACATGGATTGTGGCCTTGATTTTATGGAACCTGGAGGTATCATCCCCTTTGCCCAATATTTTCCATGACGCTTTTACCATTATCGCGCCCCAAACCTTTTTTGTATTATCACCTTCCGGGAATTTAACGGTATCGGTAAAGCCTTGCTGGCCCTGTATATTATAAAGCTTGTGCTGATCGATATATTCAAACATTTCCTGGTTCATGGCGATCTCAAAGCGGTTATATTGCCCATTCTGGTCGATCAGCGGCCCGGTTAAAAAAGGCTGGAAAATAGCCGTCATATTCGGAGGCGTTTTACCAGTTTGCGAAAGATTTACTTCCTTGCTTTGCGTAGTTAAATCCCACGCCCCGGGCGCCTGGCCGCTATCCAAAAATACCTGGTAATTCTTTTTCCAGGTTTCCCATAGGGTTGGATTGTCGCCATGCTGACCGATTACCTGGCTTGTGTCCGTGGGCCAGCTTATGGCAATAAAAGAGTCCCAGGAAAAAAGGTCGAACGCCCGGCGTACGGTTGTCTCCAGCACACGCTGGGGCGGCGGAGGAAGCGTAACATCAAAAGGTAAGTCAGGGCTTAGCTTTGTAGTTACCTTGCCGGGACTGCCGGCGCCTAAAGGTTGTGTCCCTCCGGTCCCGCCTCCGCAGGACGCGAAACTGAGATAAGTCAAAACAGCGCCAATGGCAATTAAAACGGTGATGGTGTTGAACTTTTTCATTCGCTTAGGTTAAATTTGGTTAGTTTAGATCTCGTTTTTATATGCACGCTTCCCGGTTTAGTTGAAATTGTGCAAAGCCCGCAAATTGCATTAATGGTTCCAAAAGCGCCGCAAACGTCCAACGGTTTGCAAGCCATCCCACATCACCTGTCAATTACATTTTAAGGAACGCCAAAAATTTAATCCCGGCCGTTGCAATAAGTTTCAGGGGCTAAAAAATATTAGCTTGATCAAATTTAAATATTAATTATTGATAAAATCAATATTTCTTAATAATTTATTTTAACTATTATGACATGGGTGAAATAACCTTGTAAAATCGAAAATAAGCGGTGCTTTTTAGCTTATTTCACCCCTTATTTTTTCACGGTAAACATAAATGCTTCTCCGCCGGTGCTCGTCAATTTGACGCCCGTTATTTTGTTTACTTTAAGGCGATAAACCGGAAATATTAAACCTTTATTTTTATCGGCCTTTAAAGCTAAACGGCCGGATTTCAATTTAAACTGAAAAACAAACCATATGAGTAACGAAATTTTTGTAAAAATGGCGCTGGATGGCTGGTACAGCCAGGTAAAGAGCGCCGACACTTTGCTGAACAAACTATCCGATGAGCAGCTGATGCAGGAAGTTTCCCCCGGGAGGAACCGCGGCATTTACCTGCTGGGGCATTTGGCAGCCGTGCATGACATGATGCTGCCCCTGTTGCGCTTTGAGGAATCTATGTACCCTGCACTGCGTTCCGTTTTTATCGATTCGCCTGACAGGGCCGTGGCCGACCTTCCGCCAATAAGTGAGCTGAGGGCGCACTGGACAACCGTAAATGAAAAATTATCCGCGCATTTTGCAAGTTTAAGCCCGGACGAATGGTTTACCCGCCATGCCAGTATCAGCCAGGAGGATTTTGAAAAAGAGCCGCACCGTAACCGTTTGAACGTGGTACTGGTGCGCACCATTCATTTAAGCAGCCACCGCGGGCAATTGGCATTTTTGGCGGCGAAGGGGTAGATTCGAATTGACGCGATAGTGATTTTAACTAAAGCAGGGCAAGCATTGGTCTGAATACCAGAGTGATTCAGGTTGACTTTGCCCTTCATTAAAAAATTGTAAATAAATTTTTGATGAATAAGGTTCAAATTCTATATTTGCAGTCCCAAAACGAAGGGAGTTTAGCTCAGCTGGTTCAGAGCATCTGCCTTACAAGCAGAGGGTCACTGGTTCGAACCCAGTAACTCCCACAAAAAGAAAGCCTGGTAGAGATTATCGGGCTTTTTCATTTTTAGTGTAGTCGCAAACGAACATAGTCGTTCGAAGTTCGGAAACTTCGAGCAGCAGGTAGAAATGTCAGGCCTTTCTTTTTTACTTTAGTCGCAGACGATAGGCATAACTTTGGACAGCGAGGGAGTAATCCTTTTGGAGCCATTTCAGCCATAGTTTGCTATTTTTTTGTAGCACTATTCTTATATGAGTTTCAACATTTTATAGATATCGTTTGCTAAATTAAGATTTAAGTAGGTTTTATTGCTTTCGCTACTTTCAATCCAAGCCCTGGAAATTATCAGGCCGCAGTGTTTTGATTGCGGTTCTTCGAAACCGAAAAAATATGTTTTACAAAAAGCACCGTCTTTAACTGGTTCGGTATTTCCCGGAAAAAGCAAAAAACACTTTTTTGCCTCGTAGAAATGATGATAGGCATACATTTGTCTCAAATCATCCATGCTTATTTTTGAAACATCGTTATTTATGTTTTTCCATTTTGTATCCAGAACAATATTACCCGAATCCTTGGTCTCTATAACTATGTCGGGCTTCAGATTTCTTTTTGTTCCCATAGCCTCCCAAAATCGAGTCGATTTTTGATTATAAATAGCCAATACCGTTTTAGGTTTTGCCTTGTACAGGACTCTGTAGATGTATTCTTCCCATAACTGGTTCATATTAAATAAAATAGCTATTGAATTATTTGTTCCAGTACTTAATTCCGGACGATAGTTTAACAATAGCATTTTTGCAATCTGAATCGCAATTTGATACGGGGCGGATTTTCTATCGAAACTAGTTCGTTCAAATAGATTTTCGGTTATTTTGATGTCATCGACCTCAGGAAAATTTAATTTTAATGCGTAACATTCGGATATTAAGGATTGGCTGTTACATAGCCCGGGCAATATGCAAATAGCTTTTGATATGATTTTATGGAGTACATGGTTTTTATCATATTGCGTTTGAGCAATGTAAAATCGCTCCTTGTGTACAAGGTTTCTTTGAATATGTTTACCAATAAGCAACTTTCCTTTTAGCGCGTTACTATTCTTTTCGACTTTTCTGTAACGCTTTATAAGGCCCTGCCTGATCAAGAAGTTAACTTCGTTTATAAAGCGCTCGATATAGAGATCGAGAATCGAGTTGCTTCGCGTTTTTAAGTGTGCATCTGAAATAGAGGGCGTCTCTATCAAGTGGCACACTTTCAACATATCAATCAAAATACTCTGCCATTTATTCTCTTCGTTTTTTACAGCCTGCATGTCTTCGAAATCGATTTTTCTATTATCAGCTTTAGGTAATATTTCTATCGTGAGGTTTAAAGTTTTTACTACACCTACATATTCTGTGAAGCATACTCCGTTGCGGGTCAGTTTAAAAAAAGGCCGTTTTTTTTCATCGTACAATTTCCACAAAGCATCAATGTATTTCGATTCCAGTTTTTCTCTTTTGGGCTGCTTGCCGTAATAAAAGGTCAAAACCTGGTCAACTGAAATGTTCTGATGTTCGAAGACCTTGAGTGTTTTCATATTACCCGATAATTGCCCGAACCGCACCTAAAAAACTGTCTTCATCGATTTCATCATCCTCGGTCTTAAAGCCATTTATTCTGTAAACTTTTTTTTCCATTAAAATGTCTTTATCCTCATACTCGAAATCTGCGAACTTGGGTTGAATGGTAATTGTTTCAACGAACAATTTACCTAAGACCAACCCTATCTTGCCGTAATCACCAAAAAAATATTCCTGTAATTGAGGAATTATTTTATTATAAAACACACCATGTAGTGCTCCAACACTTTCGATATTCATTAAAAATGAATGTCCAATCATATGATCCCGCGAAAGCAGTTTTTCCAGTCGAATATTGATGCTCCTTAATACAGACTTTAAGTTGACGCCTTCAACATCGTTTATATCCTGATGCTCCTCCTGAGGAAGCATTTCTACAAAACTAAACCTTCGGCGAAGTGCCGTATCCAACGCTTCTACACTCCGGTCAGCTGTGTTCATTGTACCGATGATATGCAGGTTAGGTGGTACCGAAAAACTTTCTTTTGAATAGGGCAAAACAACTTCAAGCGCTTCGGGACGGCCTTCACGTTTATCGTCCTCAATTAATGTTATCAATTCTCCGAAAATTTGCGATACATTCCCCCTGTTTATCTCGTCAATGATCAACACATATTCCTTTGGCTTGGCTACCATCTCATTTTTTATTTCTTCGACGCTCTTGACAAAAAAGTCCTTCTTGATCTGTTCCTTTTTTAGTCTATAAATACTTTGCTGTGAGAATACCTTTCCGTAAAGTGCAGATACAGGTATGTCAACGTCCGTCATTAGCCATTGGACGGCTCTGAACTGATTGTATTCTATCTCGCCAGTTTCTTTATAAAAATAGTCACCTGTAACTTTCCCAATTGCCCTGCAGGTGAAATTACCTTTTGACACCAGCACATAATTGCCCTTTTTTAAATAATGAATAAAGCAATTGATAAAAGTAACGGCTGCATCTGTTTCGCGTTCCTGGGCTTTTTTTCGAGTCTCAGATTCACTCAACTTTGAAAAGTCAGTATTTCCCCCCCAACCCAATGCTATACAATTGTTTTTTATACAATATTCATATATGTCGTTA
>Ga0206949_1008_pt2 | contig 74290 bp, 67 predicted proteins | sample Alteio_BWOrgHeat_40_FD_153240 | JGI IMG/M metagenome (GOLD analysis project Ga0206949, IMG submission 153240) | Enriched cells from forest soil in Barre Woods Harvard Forest LTER site, Petersham, Massachusetts, United States -... | ecosystem: Environmental > Terrestrial > Soil > Temperate forest >...
TGAACAGGCTGTCGGAGATATTAAGGGCCTTATTGTTACCGGAGTCGAACTCGATGTAAATGGAGGTATCGGCATAGTCCATCTTCACGAAGATGTTACCTGCGCGGGCCTCTTTGAAATCGAGCGCCACAGCCTGCGGCGGTATAGCAGGCAACTCGCTGGAAAAGTCTATGGTGGAGTCCTGCATATTCAGCTTCCAGAAGCAGGTGTGCATGGCATTGGCGCCAAAGAGGCCGTCAATCTTTATACAGGTGAGCTTGGCTATCACGGAGAGATCGGCAGCGGCGCAGGTGGTATTGCCAAACGTTACATTGCCCAGCTTCATTTCGGGTAGCTTGTATACTGCTTGCTTCTTGCGACTGTTGTAGGCGTCAATCGCGTTAAAGTCATCGAAGGTGGGCTCCAGGGCCAGTTCCTTCTGCAGTTCATCAGAGATCACGGTCATGGCGCCCGTATCGAAAATGAAGTTGTATTCTTTACCGTTGATCACTACGGTCACCAGTATGATGCCGTATACATTGCGGAACCGGATGTGCTCTTTGAAATCATCGGGCTGCACAGTGCCGAAGAAGTTTTTAGCAAATTTCTTCACCTCTTTTTTCGAAGGCTGTGCCTGCGCACTAAGGGAGCACATGATGCAGAGGAGCAGTGCGGCAATAGCCATTTTTTTCATGGCAGGGTAATTTAGTCAGTTAAACTTACTACTAAAATGCAAGGGTTGATGAGGTTTCGGCTAAATTATTTCAGCTAATGGACATTTAGTATATTGTGTTGTTATGAAGATATTCACATCGGCCCAGATACGCGCCTGCGATGCTTATACCATCCATGCCTCGGGTATACGTTCGGCAGAGCTGATGGAGCGGGCAGCTACCAAATGCGTAACGTGGATTGGTGACCACCTGCCTAAGGACACCCTGTTTGTGGTGCTGTGTGGCACCGGCAATAATGGCGGCGACGGGCTGGCCATCACACGGCTGTTGCACCAGCGAGGTTATGGTGTAAAGGCATTCCTGCTCCGGTTCAGCAAAGACCTCTCGCCCGACTGCCAGGCCAATATGCAGCGCCTCACGAATATGGGCAGAGACTTAGTGAGCGTGGTAACACCCGATACCTTCATCACAGATATACCACCGCACATAGTGATAGTGGACGCCATACTGGGCACCGGTCTCAGCAGGCCCACAGAAGGATGGATAGCGGCTTTCATCAGCCACATCAACCAGTTGCCGAATAAGAAAATAGCGATAGATATACCAAGCGGCCTGCCGGCAGACATAGTAGCCGACCATGACGCAGCCATACTGAAAGTGCAGGACACGCTCAGCTTCCAGTTGTATAAGCGCAGCTTTTTGCACCCTGAGTCGGCGGAGTATGCAGGCCGTGTACACCTGCTGGATATAGGGCTGGACAAGACTTTCATCAGCGCCACCCCAACCCAATACAAGACGATAGACGCGGATGATATTGCAGCCATCTACCGTCCCCGTGCACCATTTGCGCACAAGGGCACTTATGGCAGTGTGTTGCTGGTGGGTGGCAGCTATGGCAAGATGGGCGCAGTGACGCTATCTGTGAAAGCGGCGCTGCGCGCGGGCGCGGGGCTGGTCACGGCGCTGGTGCCGGGTGTGGGTTATTATGTACTACAGACCGCTGTACCTGAAGTAATGTGCCGCACCAGCGGTGAACGGGCGATAGAGAACATAGAAGAGTGGGAGCAGATGACGGCAGTAGGTATAGGGCCTGGCATGGGCACGGATGCAAAGACCGCAGCGGCTTTTGCGGCATTTATAGATGCCTGCAAGAAGCCGGTAGTGATAGATGCAGATGCGCTGAACCTGATAGCGAAGCAGCCGGAGCTACTGGCAAAGCTGCCCAAAGGATCAATACTCACGCCCCACCCTAAAGAGTTCAGCAGGCTGTTTGGTGAGAATACGAATACTATGATACAGGTAGACCATGCGCGTATACAGGCCATGCGCTACAACATTAATATTGTGCTCAAAGGCCATCATACGGCTATCATTACCACTGAGGGTGAGTGCTGGTATAATATGACGGGCAATGCGGGCATGGCCACCGGCGGCGCGGGCGATGTGCTCACGGGTATCATCACGGGTCTGCTGGCCCAGGGCTATAATCCTGAACATGCGGCCATGCTGGGGGTGTACCTGCACGGTGCGGCTGGTGATCTTGCGGCCAAAGAGCTATCGGAAGAGGCGCTGATAGCAGACGATATCATTAACTACTTAGGTAAGGCTTTCCTGGATATCGGGTAGCCGTTACTTTGCGGCATCGGTGGTGGTGCGCCAGGTCTTGAGTATAGCGCAATCTTGGTATTCCGGCGCTATCTTCAGGTAGAAAGAAGGTAGTTTTTCTTCCACCCAGTGCTGCATCTTCAGTTGCTTTTTCTGGGCCAACGCTACTTCCTGTATCCTGTTGTAGTCTTCCTTCATATTGGCCTTGTGCGGTGTCGTGCGGCTGCGGAGGTACACAATGCGGCACGAGCGTTCGCGCTGGTCTGTGATAAAGATATGCGGGGCGGAGTACTGCCCTACCTGCAGGCTGTCCAGCAGCAGCACCATGCCTGCGTCCAGCTTGGTCATGTCGAGTGTAGTGTTGCCTGTAGCCGGGTCTGCGATCATACCGCCTGTACGCTTGGCGGCCTCGTCGGTAGAGAACTTGCCTACGGCTTCAGGGAAGGCTATTTTACCTGCCACTAATGCGTTGCGTATGCTGTCCAGGGTGTTGAGTGCGCGCTGGTAGTCGCCGGATGTAACTTCGGGCTTGATGAGTATATGCCTGATGTCGGCCTCATCGCCTTTACGGGAGATCATCTGTATGATGTGGTAGCCGAATTTGGTTTTGATGATGGGAGATATTTCACCGTTCTGCAGTTTGAATGCGGCCGCTACAAACTCCGGCGCCCATGGGCCGTTGCGGGTAACGCCATCATAGCGGCCACCATTGTCACGGCTGCCAGGATCGTCGCTGTAAAAGCCTGCTGCAAGTTCGAAGGTCTTGGTGCCACTTACTATCTCGGCGCGTATGTCCTCCAGCCTTTTGTGGGCATAGTCATACATCTCCTGGCTTACCGGTGGGTCTATTACTATCTGTCCTACTTCTACTGTAGCGGGGAAGAATGGAAGGCTGTCAAGGGGTATCTTGTTGTAGAAGGCGGTGACTTCAGAGGGTGATATCTTCACGTTCTCCAGTATGGTGCCCTGTAGCTTTTCGGCCACCATCTGCTCCCTGATCTGGTCTCTGAATTCTTCCTTGATCTGGTAGATGGTCTTGCCGGTGGTCAACTCCAGCTTTTCCTTAGAGCCATACATCTGGATGAAGTAGCGCAGACGGTTGTCGAGCTGGCCTTCTACATCTTCGTCAGTTACCATCACACTGTCGCGCTCGGCCTGCTCCATGAGCATCTTTTGCAGGATCATCTGCTGCAGCATCAGGCATTTGCTATCCTCATTGAACTTAGGGTCCGATTGTTTTGCCTGCAGAGCCTGTAGTTCCAGTTCAGATTTCAGGATGATGCGGTTACGGCCTACCACTGCTATTATCTTATCTGCACTCTCCTGCGCGAACAACGAGAAGCCAGCCAGTAACAAAGTCATTAACATTCCGATCTTGCAAAACCCGGAAACCTTATCTTTTATATGAAAAGCCATGAGTATAAAAAAAGCGTAATTAGTAAAGTGTATGCGACAAAAATAGCTTATTTACTCCCTTTATCCGAATGCCGGCTACATTTTAACGTTTACTGTTTTGGGAGGTTGTAGACGTCTTTGGCTACGGGATGGAGGAGGTTTGCTGACTGCCACCTGAGGAAGCGGCTGATATCACCCTCGTGGAAGCTATTCCAGGCGTTGTATCCGGCTTCGCTTTCTGCCTTGCCAAACAGCCATTGGTTTTCCATATCGAAGTGGCCGGTGCGTATGAGGTTGTCCTGGTAAGTGAATAGTGAGAATGGGTATTTAGCAGCATAGGTAGCGAACCAATCCATGAGGAAGCGGGTACGTACCATGGTGAGGTTTTCAGTGGTGATGCCATCGCTGATGACGGGGGTGAGATTAGTGTAGACCTTTATTACTGCTTCTTCAAAGCCAGTAGCATGGGTTTCCTTCTTCGACCGTTTGGCGCCATCAGCCGCGCCTATATTGTCGAAGAGGGTTTTATAGCCAGCGAATAGTTTAACTTTCAGTTCATCTGCGTGGGCAGTATCCTGTTGGATCAGCAGGTACGTTTCGCCGTAAAGCAGCCCCCACAGCACCTGTCCCGAGGAGAGGCATTGCATGGCGGCATTATAATAATCAGGAGCGTATGCCGGGTCTTTGGCTATACCTGCGGCCCATGCTTTTAGCGCTTCATCGGGGTTATTTTCTGACTGGTATTCGATACCTGTTTCGCAATAGAGCGGGCCGGATGATGGGAAGCGTGTCAATCCGCTTTGCAGCGCGGCTTTGGCTTGTTTGGTATCGCTTTGCTGTTCCCTGCTGGCGGCCAGTAAACGGAAACACTCTTCATCTGCTGCGGGCATAGTAGTAGCCTGAGTCAGTACATGGCCGGCTTCGGCGAAGTCACCTGATAAGTATAGTGCAGCGCCTAGTGTCTCGTATAATATTGTATTGGCAGGCGCCAACTTTATAGCCTGCCGGCAGGTAATGATAGCGTCTTTATAGTCGGCGCGGGCTATATCTTCGGTGGCATGATGGTACATCTGCTCCACCTCCGGCGATGGCCAGTTTTCCTGCGCACTCGCAGTGACAGGCAATAACAGTAGTATATACCAGCGGAATGATTTTTTTAGAAATTTAAGCACCGCCACGAAATTAGCATTTAAAAACATTTTCTTTAATTTACGCTACGAATAAAGCTCATGAACGACATCAGTAATATAGGTATACTTACATCGGGCGGGGACAGCCCCGGCATGAATGCCGCCATCAGAGCTGTGGTGCGTACCGGCATTTACCATGGTATAGACATATATGGTGTGCGGCATGGGTACCAGGGTATGATAGACGGCGATATTTTTAAAATGCAAACCACTGATGTATCTAATATCATACAACGCGGCGGCACTATTCTGAAAACCGCCAGGAGCAAGGAGTTTATGACTGCTGAGGGTATGGAGAAAGCCTATAAGGAACTTCAGAAGCATAACATAACCGCACTGGTGCTTATAGGTGGCGATGGCACATTCAGAGGGGCGGTGGACTTCTTTGAGCGGTATACTATACCTGCGGTGGGTATACCCGGTACTATAGATAAAGACCTGTCTGGCACGGATTTCACCATTGGGTTTGATACAGCGGTGAATACTGCCATGGAGGCAATAGATAAGATACGCGATACTGCTGAGGCCCACGACCGCCTGTTCATTGTAGAAGTAATGGGTCGCGATGCGGGTTACATAGCATTAAATAGTGGCATATCGTGCGGGGCTGAGGATATACTGATACCTGAGCAGGTGACTAACATGGACAATGTGCTGGACAAGATCGCCAGCGATGAGCGGCGAAAAAAAACGGTACATATAATAGTAGTAGCCGAAGGTGAAGGACTGAGCGGCGGGCGAGACATAGGTGAAAGCATCCGCAACCGCTTCCCGCTGCTGGACGTGCGGACTTGTGTGCTGGGCCATATTCAACGTGGTGGCTCCCCCAGCTATGCAGACAGGGTGCTGGCAAGCAGACTGGGGTATGCGGCGGTAAATGCGCTACGAAGCGGGGTTACACAGGTAATGGCGGGAATAGTCAATGATAAAGTTGTATTTACGCCATTCAGCAATGTGATCAAAGGCGTATCCCCCATGGAGCCTGATATGCTGGATATGATACGTGTGTTATCGACGTGATGTAGAAAATCTTCGCAATTGATTTGTTATTGCCTCACAATCGTTATGTTAATACTGAGGTTCATTCCTGAAATTCTATATTCCGGTGTTTTAAAGTATTTGGACGGAAAAAATAAACATTCTTCTGGATTTGTATATAAGCTGTAAACAGCCTGAAAAGACACGGTTCCGACATTCGATTTATCAAAAAATAATTATGATTTTTATTTTAAATTCCTGAATAATTTTTTGCTTTTTCGAGAAGTTAATTATCTTTACGCAAATTAGTTAATGTTAAACTAATGTCATTCAAGTAATTTAATACTATATAGGTGTATTCCTATAACCCCTGTTGGAAGTACCGGTGCAGAATGGACGAGTAAAAACTATCAGTAGCGCTATGCTATTGCTATGCTTTTGTGTATTTATTGCTAAGTAATTAAGAATTGTTAGTAATTATAGTTTGATTTTACGTTTTAAACAGTATTTTTGAATTTAAAAAAGTTAGACATGCCCATTAATAAAACCTTGATAACGTACTTTTTGCTTTTTACCTTCATTTTATCATCAGTTTTATGCAATGCTCAAAACAACGCAAAATCCCGCAACCGTCCGGCTACGCCGCGGGTAGTGCTTCCTTATAACCACCCAACGCTGGAGGCTCCTCCAGGTATGGTATATATCCAGGGTGGGTCTACCAGAATCAATTATGACCAGTCATCAACAGACACGAACAGCACGCGCAAAGTAAGCCTTACTTCTTTTTTCATTGACAAGACCGAAATAACCAACGAACAATACCGGCAGTTCATCAACTGGGTAATAGATTCTATTGCCGTAGTAAGATATCTGAAAGACGACAAGTATTTCCTTGAAGACAAGAATACAGATAAGGGCTCGGGAAGCAATAATTCTACCAGCAACAATAGCAATAACAATAGCACGGCATCCATTCCTACCCTTGATACTGCGGCCAAAACCAGCGATACAATAAAGGTAGTAGGCGGCGGAGCACCAACCGGCAGTGATGACGTGGTAAAAAAGCGTATAGACTGGTCGAAGGTGAACCACAACAAGATATTTAATACCCGCGATGCGGACGCTATGGCGAAAATAGCGCCTATGCTGGACGAGAATGGCAACATAAAGAAGGACCTGTACGTATTCAACTATACTTACATCAAGCCAAACAATGTAGGAAAGAATGCAAAGAAAGCTGTGTACAAAACAGTTCCGGTTAGCATCTACCCTAGCGAAAACGTGTGGGCACAGGACCTGACCAACTCACAGACAGATATGTATGTAGAGAACTACTTCAAGGCTCCCCCATTTGACGATTATCCTGTGGTAGGTGTAGATTGGGTTCAGGCAAATGCTTATGCTTACTGGCGCAGCCTGGCAGAGATGAGTTATACAAATCTGCCTACTTATATGAAGTACTACAAGCTTACTTATACCCTGCCATCAGAAGCACAGTGGGTATATGCTGCTGAAGGCTATTATGACATGATCGCTGCGGCTGACTCTACCGTTGATACACTTGGCTCACTTGTTACCTCAGACAGCACAATGACACCACATGATAGTGCAACAATGGCGCAAATAGTGGTACCGGCGAGGCACAGACCAGTTGTGGACAGCGCTAAGGAAGCTGCAAAAGCTGACCGTATAGAAGAGCGTAAGGCTGCAAAAATGGGTAACTACTACCTGGCTGACTACATGAAAGTAAGGTTCAGAAAATATGGCGGCAAGTATAGCGGTGGTCTAAATGGCCTTGGAGATACCGGTGGCCCTTATTCAGACAGCACCGTTATTCATAAAGATATAAATGGTATGCTTGAAAACTTCAAGCAGGACGAAGGTGACTACTGGGAAGATGGCGCAGCACTTACCACTCCTGTAATGGCTTTTGCACCTAACGAATTTGGGTTGTATAATATGGAAGGTAACGTGGCAGAATGGACAATGGATGCTTACAGCCCATCGACATATGCTTTCGTATCTGACCTTAACCCTGTGCTGCTCTATGACGCTGACTCAACCGATGCCGATGCGATGAAACGTAAAGTAGTGCGTGGCGGTTCGTTCCTCTGCAATGCCTTGTTGAACTGGTCAAAGCCACTTGCAACAGCACCCATATTATCACGGAATTTCTTAACGTCTGTAGTAGTCGCTTCCATTTCCTTGATCAGCTTGTCCGTAGTACCGAAAGAGCCTGCAACCTGGTTCACAGATTCAACTGTTTTGTTGAACTGCTGGAAACCAGCGCTCAAACGCTCAATCACCTTTGGAGTGATAGCTGTAGAAAGAAGTTCGTGTAAACCTGAACCATGATCTCCACCACCATCTTTATGTTCTTCCACTACAGTCATTGACGCCAGACCAAGTATAAAGAACAGGAATGATTCTGTCATAAGCCCTACCGCGATGAACAACTCACCACCTGGCCAGTGCAGGATTTTAAACATCAAACCAATGATAACCACACTTGCTCCCCAGGAGATGACAGTGTTAAGACCTGTTCATAAAAGAAGGTGGTGGTATAGATGAAGCGAGCGGAGACGTAAAAGCACGCGCAGATATTGCTATTTCACCACGGCTTATGATCAATCAGCATCGTGCGTCTGATCTCAGAAAGAAAATAGAAGATACCCGTAACAAAATACTCTCTGCTCTTGATGTACAGGAACGTGACGGGCTGAAACTGGCATTGAATGCCCAGGACCCACCAAAGAGGGCAGGTATCAAGACCACTTGGGAAGAAGATAACTTTGGTGATGGTATACCGTTGACGGCAGCTATTACCGCTTTAACAAAAATACAGGCTGACCTTAAAAACACAGAGTCTGATGTGGTGAAAAAAATACTTGGAGAAGTGGACCAGGCGGTTATCAACCTTGACCGTTTTGAAGCAGTAGCAGTGGCCCCATCTTCTTACATACTGGTGGGACAACCTTATAAGGCAGATGTATTCCTTACGGCTTCAAGCTCTACCTCTAACCCCGAAATAACCATAGGCGGACAAAAGCTGAATGTTGTGGACGGTAAGGGCTTGTATACTGCGGTTGCGACTGCAGAAGGCGAGAAAAAATGGTCTGCAACGATACGTATCAAGAAGACAGACGGTAGCGTAAAAGAATACCAGTTGCCAGAACAGACATATACTGTAGCTAAACCATCAGCAACCGTTTCTCCTACAAAGATGAATGTGTTTTACATTGGATTGCCTAACCCTGTGACTGTAGCAGCTCCAGGTATTGCTAAAGAAAAGATACACGTAAGCATCAGTTCAGGCGAGATCACCGGAAATGGCGGCAACTATATTGTGAATGTAAAGCAACCAGGAAAAGTAAACGTGACTGTTGCAGGTGAAATAGAAAAAGGCAAAACAGTATCGTTGAGCACTACCGAATTCCGTGTAAAACGTATACCGCCTCCGAGAGTAAAATTCGGCAACAAGAGCGGTGGTACTTTGACTGTAGGCGCAATGAAGGCACAGAACAGGATATTTGCCATTCTTGAAGACTTTGACTTCGACGCACCATTTACCATTTCGCACTTTACGATGTTCATTAACAAGCCACGCCAGGACATACAGGTATTTGAATCAAATTCGAATGCTTTTACTCCTGCAATGACGGCAGCAATGAACGGCGTAATACCAGGCTCAAGGGTTACATTTGACTATGTTAACGCAACAGGCCCAGACGGAATGAAAAGACAATTGGACCCAATTACGTTTGTAGTACAGTAAGAGAATAAAAGACAGTTTATATGCGTATGAAAAAAAATATTGTATTTGCCTTATTGATGCTTATGTCCTTAGGAATAAGTACTGCATTGGTGGCGCAAAGCAGCGGCAAGAAGAAGAAGAAAAAGCACAAGACTACAGCAGCGACTACTGATAGTGTTGTGGCCGTACCCCCACCTGCCGACACTACTGCGAAGCTTAACGCAAATACATCCGGCGGTTTCCCTACTCCACCCGATGGCGTAATGGATACGTCGCACTCTGATGGATTGGTTGCCGATACTACGGCCATGGATTATCTTAATTTCCCGCTGGACAGTACCCGTCCCGTAGACGGACTGTATAAGATCCCTGTACTGAGAGGTGCAAAAGCGTTCGCATTCCCTATTCCTAATAAGAACAACATCAAGTTCTACAAACGTATCTGGAGAGTAATAGACCTTACGGATTCTGTAAACAGGATATTTGCTACGCCGGGAGAAACCATGATGTCTATCATAATGGATGCTATCAAGGCCCAGAAGATCATTGCTTACAAAGACGAAGGATTCAGAGCAAGACTGAGCTATGCAAGCGTAATGAAGGCATTCTCTGATAGTAGTATAGTACCTGTGATAGACTCACTGACAGGTGAACAAACCGGTACCCGCGCTGTATTCAATCCGTTCAACCCGGACTCAATAACGAAATTTGAGATCAAGGAAGATATCTTCTTTGATAAGATCAGGGGCAGAGTTGTGACACAGATAGTAGGGCTGGCACCTATCAGGAAAGTAAAATCGAGCGATGGGGTATTATTGGGCGAGCAGCATCCGTTCTACCTTTATTTCCCGCAGTGCCGTAACCTGTTTGCAGGGAAGGAATTGTATGATACCCAAAGGGATATCTACAATATCAGCTACGACGACATCTTTGCATCAAGGAATTTCAACACAACGATCGTTAAAGAATCGAACCCGGCTGACCTGAGGATAAAAGATAAATACCCGGACGAAGAAAACCAGAAAAAAGAAGCTGACCGTATAGAACAAGGAATCAGGGACTATAAGAAAAATTTGTGGAAATATTAATTATTAAATAAATTGCGCTCAATATGAAAAGTAAGCTTAACATTCTTTTATCGATTTGCCTCGCTTTTGCCGGATTGCAGTCGTTTGCACAGGTAAGGCTGGATCCATTTTACCCATACAGCAAGTACACGTTTGGTATTGCTATGGGCTACAGTAAACTTTATGGAGACTGGGCAAACTCAAACTCCGAGCCTGTATACAAGATCAATGTTGCCCGTAACGTTAACGAATGGGTGAACTACGGCATAGAAGTGCAGCGCGGCGCGTTGAACGACTATGAGTCGAAAAACACATGGACAAACGGACTGAGTGTATATAACCAGTTCTACTCTGCAGCCCTGACCGGTAATGTGTCATTGGGTGAGTTATTTAACTGGCCTCCCAACTTTATTGCCAAGACGTTTTATGGCATCTATGTTGGTGCAGGTATAGGTTATATGCACAACGACATCACCAATATAACTCTGAAGTTCAAGAACAGCGATAAGAACCTGATCAATGATTACGATCCGGGAAATATCAATGCCGGCACCAACAACTTCTATATTCCTTTTAACCTGGGTATCAACCTGCACCTGACAAGGGCGGTGGTCATCAATGTTAACTACCAGTTCAACTATGCACTGTCTGACTATGTTGACGGTTATGACTTTAAAGCACCTACTGCTACCAACCAGTATAATGACATGTACTCTGTGTTGAGCTTTGGCCTTCATTTCTACATAGGGCCAACCAGCATGACACCAAACAGGCAGTAATCACAATCATAATATCTATACAAAGCCCCGGATTCCGGGGCTTTGTTCTTTTACATACCTCTCACTACCCTACCTTATTCCCACGGTGTTAGAAAATAAAATTGCAAATGCTGTGTACCTTTTCTACTTTGTAGCGTTATTGAATCGTTATCGGGATACTCGGTCAAAGCAGCTATCCTGTATAAAAAGGTACGTTTAATGAAATCACGCATTTTCACTCTTTTATTCCTTGTATTCGCAAATGGCTTGCTGGCACAACCTAATTTTAAAGTAGGCTGGAATACTTATAAAGCCGGCCTGATCACCCACCAATTTACCTACAGATACACTTATACCGACAGTACTGTGCTTACGCTCATAGATACCCTTACCTATCTATCTACAGCCGACAGCCTGGTAAACCTGTGCGTTCATACACCTATGCACGACAGGGCTGTGTATAAGACCTGTGACTACCTGAACGCAAAAAAACAGGTGATAAAAACTGAAGAATATAAGGATGAAGCCCTGCTATCTAATAAGGAATGGAGGTATGATGATAAGAACCGGAAAAGCACGCACACAGAAGAAAACAAGAGCACAGGAAATACCTACAGGAAGACCTACGACTACAGCCCAGATAAAAAGACAGGGGATATGGTTGTGACGGAAAGCTCTTACTACAACGGCAAAGTGGAATTCTACACTAAAAGCTACTATGACAGGAACAGCGTGAAGTATAAAGAGGTGCGCCTGAATGATAACAACAAGGACATCATACACATAGAATCATATACCTACGGAGATAACGGGAAGGTGAAGGAACGCTCTGTATTTTTCCCTGAATTCAAGGTGACGAAAAAATTTGAGGAGCATGGGGGTGACATGCCGGCCAAGTGCTTTCGTACGCTGCCCATGGGGACCATAGAAAAGCCAAGTATAGCCGGAAGGATCGCCTATATAAAGAGAGTGCTTATAAAGAACCAGGCTATCATTTATGACAAAGACTGTGATGAGTTTGAGTACCACTTTATCAATGGCACTAACTGCGAGGTGATCGTATCTACTACCAAAACTCACAATGTATGGCAGGTAGTGTACCGGTTTAAAGAGCATGTATAAGTAGCCATAATAGCAGTACTACTTGGCAGCAAAGCTGTGGCCGGGTTTTATCATCTCAGGATGAAGTGACTGAAAACGCGCAATATCCCTGAGAGAAACATTTGCCACATAAGGGTTATCGGTATTGTGGTCTATGTAATGCTGGTGATAATCTTCAGCTCTCCAGAATACCGTATAGGGCGTTACCTCAGCAGCTATCGGCCTTTTGAATTTGCCTGACCTGTTCATCTTGTCTATATATTGCAGTGCCGTTGCTTTCTCACGGGCGTTCCTGTAAAATACAATTGAACGGTATTGCGTGCCCTCGTCGGGCCCCTGGCCGTTGACCTGAGTAGGATCTTCCTGAGCTTCGAAATATACCTGTAGTAATTGGGGATATGTGATCTTAGTACTATCGTAATATACGTTCACCGTTTCAGCATGGCCTGTGGCGCCCGTTTCTACGTCTTCGTAGGTTGGGTGCTGTGCATTGCCGCCGGCGTAGCCAGAAACGCCATTTACGACACCTTTAATGCTCTCAAACAAGGTTTCCTCGTGCCAGAAGCAGCCGGCAGCAAAAGTAGCCTGGCTATACTTAGACAAATCTTTCGGGATTGGGTCTTTGGCATAGTTGGCCGCAATGGCTTTAGCCTTGCCGCCTGATACGGCCTGACCACAGGATACAAGACTGGAAGAGATAAGTAAAACCGACAAATAAAGGGATGTACGATTCATTGTATGGCGTTTAGTACAGCATTAATTACGAAGTTAACGCCTTTACAGTTTGTGGGGGATCGATAATACCGGCACGAAAAGGGCGTTTTAACGTTTTATATGCATGTCAGACGAGAATTGAACTCTGGAACTATGACACTACGGCGGGAGCATTCAACCACGGCGTTACATCGATCTGGTGCGTGCGCGACCTAAGAAATACGATGATCTCTTCATCTGACTTATAACGATTACCGAGGTTGACGAAATGCTTTGCGAGCAGATCGTACCGGTCTCTCATAAGATAAATGAAGACATGCAGAAAGTGAATACCATCGAATACAATGGCATCATTGTCTATATACTCCTGCAGTGTGCTCTTGAAATAGGTGGGATGCTCTGTCCAGTGCATAGTGGGGTGAATGTGGTGGCTAATGTGGTAGCCATCGTTCCAGCACTTGACGTTGTATTTGGTATTGATACAAGTGACGCTGTTCTTATAAGAATTGGCAGGATCATCAGGGTCAATAAACGCGTGCTGTGCCCAGTTGCCGGTCATGGCGATGACACGGAAAGTAACGAACGGCAGAATGAATACCACCAGTGTAGCGGGCCAGTTGACAAAGCACAATGCGACACACATAGCTATGAACAACAGCTCGCCCCTAACAGAACGGTATAGCAAACTCCTGCGTTGCTTGCGAACGAAGTAGGAACAAAGGTGGTAAATGCCCATAAACAGAAATGTGCCAAGGTATACCATAAAATCGTTCACCGAATCGCGACGGAACTTCATAGTAGAGCTTTCGTCGTCGGGCATGTTGTTCTCAGGGTGGTGCATGCCTACGTGATGGGTGAAGTATGTTTCAGGCGTCTGACCAAATAAAGGGCCAATGACCCAGGGCAGATAATAGTTGAGCAGGCTATATTGCTGTTTGAACCAGGCACGATGGCTGGTGCAGTGCATCATAAGCCCATAAGGGCCCTTGAAGGTAACATTATTAAAGAACTGATAGGCTATTGCGGCCACCCACCATATAGGATTTGGGATACCGGGAATAAACAGCAGCACAGCCAGCGGAATAAGCGTGAATGTGATCTTGAGGGTAAGGTAAACAAAGGGAAGATCGCGGCGATCGCGGAGCATAGAGACGAAAAAATGATCGAGTCGCGTGACCGGTTCCGCTACAGAAACAGGGTCAGTAATATTTGCTAAATTCTTCATTAAGATCCTAATAATGCCTGTGCAAGTTAGCAAAATAAGGTACAATAAAAAAGACCGTTCCGACAAAGCCGGAACGGTCAGAAATGAGCGTATTGCTTAGGACATTTATACCCCGAGCAGCTTCTGTATCTTTTTATCGAAAGCACCTTTTGGCGCTGCGCCTACCTGCTTGTCTACAACCTGCCCACCCTTGATGAACAACACACAAGGTATGCTGGTAACACCATAGTTGACAGAGAGGTTGGGATTCTCATCCACGTTCACCTTACCTACATTTACTTTGCCTTCATACTCTTTGGAAAGGGCATCGATAGTAGGACCGAGCGCGAGGCAAGGACCACACCATGGGGCCCAGAAATCTACTACAGAAAGCTTGTCAGCTTTGAGAACTTCAGCATCGAAATTTGAATCGGTGTATACTGCTGCCATTGTTTTTATTTTTTGATTACTGTTTTAAAAGAAAGACCAAAGTTACTTGAATAATGCGTGTGTGCCGAATAGAAAGGCTGTATACGAGTATAATCTTTCCACATAGTGCTAACAATTTTAACCTTTCTGAAGGTTTTGTATCAGCCGTTTATGTTTTATCCAGCATATATCTTATCTCTTCATGAAGCTGGAGGAATTGTATCAGTTCATCATTCAGCTCTATTTTCCTGTTCTGCGATTTTAACCGCACGCCCATATCATTTTCTTCGTCTTTTATGCTGATAATGAGCTCAGTATTGCCGGGATACTTCTTTACATTGGCTTCAACGAATGCAGCAAATTCGGCAGTAACTATACTTAATGGCAGTGACAGGTGTATGCGCTTGGTGAGCAGCTTACGCACCTCATCGAGCAGCATAATGTTCTGTATCTGGAACTCCATTGTACCCAGGCGGTATTTATGCTCATCGTATACCCCTTGCACCATCAGCTTCTGACCATTGACGAGGTAATTGCCGTAAGCCACATAGCTTTTCTCCCACAATAGTATCTCCAGGTGACCGGAATAATCGTTAATGGTCATTTTGCCGAACTTACTCCCCTTCTTGGTGGTCATGTGCCCAATGTCTGTAACGAAGCCGGCTATGCGTACGTTCCTGCCTTTGTTGGCCTCCAGTTCATTTATGGGTAGTAAGCCGTAGTTGTCCATCTCGAATTTAAAACCGTCGAGCGGATGGGCACTGAGATAGATGCCGACCACTTCTTTCTCGCGTTCCAGCAATTCAGGCAAGCCCCATTTATCACATTCGGGCATAGCAGGCGGCTTTACCTCCGGCATTACCGATGCCCCAAAGAGGCTATTGGTAGCCATAGATGAGCTTGCCTGGAACTGGTTGCCGAATTTCACCAGCCGCTCTAACCCCGTTAGTGGGTCTGTTGGTGGCGCATAAAAGTATTGCGCTCTGTGCATCTGCTGAGAGAAACAATCGACCGCCCCGGCCAGCACCAGGCTTTCCATTGATTTCTTATTTACGGTGCGCTGGTTTACCCGCTTAATAAAGTCGTATATAGTGAGATATGGGCCATTGGCCTCACGCTCCTGGATAATGTCTTCCACAGCAGCCTCGCCCACTCCCTTAATGGCATTGAGTCCGAAACGTACCACATTTTCTTTAGCCACGGCAAAGCCTTTGAGGCTTTCATTGACGTCGGGGCCTAACACCTGCAGCCCCATGCGCTGGCACTCTTCCATGTAGAACTTTATCTTATCGATATTGCCCTGGTTGTTGAGCACCGCAGCCATATACTCTGCCGGGTAGTGCGCCTTGAGATAGGCTGTCTGGTAGGCGACAAGCGCATAACAGGTAGAATGCGATTTATTAAAAGCGTACTGGGCAAATGCTTCCCAGTCGGTCCATATCTTTTGCAGTTTGTCCTCGGGATGGCCCTTCTTCTTTGCCCCTTCAATGAACTGCCCCTTCATCTTATCGAGCACGGACTTCTGCTTTTTACCCATGGCCTTACGCAGCACATCGGCATCGCCCTTACTGAAACCGCCGAGGCTTTGTGACAGCAGCATCACCTGTTCCTGGTACACAGTAATACCATAGGTATCGCCCAGGTACTCCTCCATATCCGGCACATCGTAAGATATGGCCTCCTGGCCGTGCTTACGCTTGATGTAATTGGGTATGTATTCCATGGGGCCCGGTCGGTACAGGGCATTCATGGCTATGAGGTCATCAAATTTATCGGGCTTCAGATTCACAAGGTGCTTCTGCATACCCGCGCTTTCGAACTGGAAAGTGCCGTTTGTTTCACCGGCCTGGTAGAGTTCGTATGTTTCTTCGTCGTCGAGCGGGATAGTGTCTATGTCTATTTCTACACCATAGTTCCTTTTTATAAGCGTGAGCGCATCCTTGATAATGGTGAGGGTCTTAAGGCCCAGGAAGTCCATCTTGATAACGCCTGCATTCTCTATCACATTGCCTTCATACTGTGTGATGAGGGAGTCTACATCCTTGGCCATAAATACAGGCAGGAGGTCGGTAAGATCAGAAGGTGCTATGATGATGCCCGCGGCATGTATGCCTGTGTTGCGCACAGAGCCTTCGAGCTTCTCGGCATCGTGAAGGACAGTACTGTGCAGGGACTGCTGATTATATATCTCGCGCAGCTTATTGACCATCTCTACTTCCTCTCCGGCAATCCCTTCCTTCTGATCGAGGCTACCCTCTCCCTTCATTTCGGCATGCAACAGGCGCTTCAATGAGATACCCGGCCGCTCCGGCACCAGCTTGGCAAGGGCGTTGCTTTCAGACAGCGGCAGATCCAGCGCGCGGGCCACATCTTTGATACTGCTTTTGGCAGCCATGGTACCATAAGTAACAATCTGCGCTACCTGGTTCTTGCCGTATTTTTTTACTACATAATCTATTACTTTCTGCCTGCCTACGTCGTCGAAGTCGGTATCTATATCCGGCATACTCTTACGATCCGGGTTGAGGAAACGTTCGAACAGCAGCTTGTATTTTATGGGGTCGATATTGGTGATGCCGATACAATAGGCTACGGCTGATCCAGCCGCAGAGCCGCGGCCCGGGCCTATGAATACACCCATATTCCGGCCCTCCTTAATGAAATCGCTGACGATAAGGAAGTAACCAGCAAAACCCATGGTGCGGATGGTGAACAGCTCAAACTTCACGCGTTCCTCCACTTCTGCGGTGATCTCTTTGTAGCGTTCCTTTGCGCCCAGCCAGGTTATGTGCTCCAGGAAGGCGTTCTGGTCATCATTGAACTCAACAGGCACCTTGAAATGGGGCAGCAAAATGTCGCGCTCCAGTTTCAGCGGCTTTATCTTATCGAGTATGTGGTTGGTATTATCAAGCGCGGCGGGTACGTCTATAAATGTCTGTTCCATTTCAGACTGGGTCTTGAAATAGAACTTATCGTTGGGGAATGCAAACCGGCCACCCTTTACCTGCACTTCGTCGTCATCGCCCAGGTCTTTCCATTTCGGGTCTGCCTGCTTGGAGCCGGTATTGATGCAGAGCAGAATGTCGTGCGCATTGGCATCGCCCTGGTCTACATAATGGCTGTCGTTGCTGGCAATAACGGGTACATTGAATTTTTTTGCGAAACGCATCAGCACTTCGTTCACTTTTACCTGGTCGGCAATATCGTGACGCTGTAATTCTATGTAGTAATCATCACCAAAAAGATCCAGCCACCACTTGAATTCCTTTTCGCCTTCTGCTTCTCCCTTACGCAGTATGGTGCGCGGCACAGCTGCAGCCAAACAGCAGGTAGTGGCTATAAGCCCTTCGTGATATTGCAGCACCAGTTCTTTGTCTATACGGGGGTATTTGCCATAGAGACCCTCCATATAGCCGAGCGAACATAGCTTTACCAGGTTCTTATACCCTACTTCATCCTTAGCGAGTAACAATTGGTGGTAACGTATGTCCTTATCGTCTTTGGAGAACTGGCGTTTGTGCCTGTTGTCTACGAGATAAAACTCGCAGCCAACGACAGGCTTTACTACCGGCTCTTCAATATCCTTTCCTTCTGCGGTCTGGCCCACGACCTTTTTCTTTTTCCAGGCCTCTGCCACAAAGTCAAAAACACCAAACATATTGCCATGATCTGTAATGGCCATGGCGGGCATATTGTCGTTACGGGCCTTCTCGTAAAGCTTCGAAATATTGGAAGCCCCATCGAGGAGGGAATACTGTGTATGATTATGTAAATGGGAGAATTTCATTGGATCGTTTCCTGCACACTTTCCTGCCACCGGGCAGGCTCTTTCGGCGTCTTACAAAGTAACGAAAATAAGGGCAGGCGGAAAAAGGGAGTTATCCACAGGAGGTGGGGATTACTAGCTTAGTATAGGTTTAAAAAATACTTCTTATGCATATCCTCGACAAAATGACTCTCGCTGATGGGCAAGCCCGAAGCAGACCCAATAACAGCATCAACACCACATTTAGGACAAAGTGCAGTTTCACCGTCTTCATCAATCCATGCTATTACTTCAGAAGGAGCATATACATGCAGGCAATAAAAACAACAGCATGTTTCACTTGACTGCAACACTTTTTTATTACTTGTACTGCTTTTATGCGCTTCTATGAGATAGTCAGACAGGTAAACCATAATAATATGTCATTAGATTTTAATGCTACTTGATCCTGAATTTCTCCGACAAAGAGCAAATATATTAAGCAACATATCAGGCTGCAGGTAAGAAAATATCTGCCGGGAGTTGGAAATAGTTTTTTAGTTTCTGGGCGATCTTTAAAGTGAGCTCCCGTCTGCCAGAAAGAATTGATGATACATGCCCTTTTGAGCCTATCAGATGCTCGAGGTCTTTTGCCTTGAGTCCACGCTCTTCCATTTTGAGTTTTATTACAGCAATCGGATCCAGTTCCGGCAAGCGAATATGTTTATCCTCATAATCCTTTACCAGTAAAAGGAGCAGGTCCAGTTCATCAGCATCCGGAGAACCGGACTCAGCATGAAATACGTCCATAGTGCGCTTTATTGCTTTATTATATTCCGCTTTGGTCTTCAATATTTTCCAGTTCATTATTTTGGTTTGAATTTTAAAATGTTCCCATCAAAATTTACCATCTCTACATCTATTTTGTCATATTCCGAATGAGTTCCGAACCATATAACATACGATGCCATTTTATGGAAATTGACCGATGCCACCAACCTAAAATCATTACCTTTTATGTTGAAAATAATACGGTTATTGGCAACAATGCTTGCGTTCCCATACACAGCCTTTAATTCATTAAAATTGTGAAACTTCGCCTTGGAAAACTCATGATACCACGTGAGCAAAGCCGTTTTGGCTTTTGGATACTTAGCAATATAGTATTGAATAGTTCCTTTGGCAATAATATTCACATCAACAAAGGTAAACTAATGTTTTCAATTTGAAAACATTTTTTGAACTTAAATTAGGTTTTGAAATAAAAAGATGATGTAACTTGTCATTCCAATACGAACCGTATGCAGTATACCGCAACCGGCGAAGACAGTCGCCATTTCGAGATCACGAATGAACAGGGTGAAGTGACCGGCCGCCTAGAATACGATGCATTTCTACCCAGCAAGGCGCAGATCACCATCGGTGACAAGGTGGTATATGACCTGGTACCGGGAAATTTTATGAATGCGGAAATTGATATAACCATGAATGGTATGCCGTTTGCCGAGATAAAGCCTGACTTCAATGGCGGGCTTGACTTGGTTTTTAATAACGGGCGGTCTTTCTATTTTACCCGGCAGGGCCTGGGCACCGGCAACTATGTGATCACTGATGAAGACCAACAAGAGGTAGCATCTATGCAGTCAGAATTTAGCTGGCGTACTATGAGCTTTGACCATACAATATATGTGCCAGCAAATGGCCTGGATGGCGACATCAACGCCATCTTGCCGTATCTGCTGGTATACTGCGCCAAAAACATGCGCATGCGGCGCTGAAAACATGATTGGTCGGCATAATTAATGTACGTTTTTCTTTTCGCCTGCAACTACTTATCTTTATTATATGGTTGTGAAAAAATACGAACTTGCGATAGAATTATCTGATGGCGGCGAATGGATATGCGATGTGACAGAACATAGTGAAAATGAGGTGACGCGCTATGAAATAGAAGTGGACCCACCTCTGTTCCGGGATATAAAGAATGACCCCTTCCCGATGGAGATGCATTATGATGCAAGTGGTGAGTTGGTGTTTGTGACTGAGCATCCACTCACAGACCATCTACAGGAACTGGAACCGATACTGGCGCGCGAAATAATCAAAGGAGTCTTTTAGGCTGAAGGAATAGCTAATCAATAAAGAGATAAGTTGTGCAATACCCCATACTACTTATATCCAGCTCTGCCGTACATGGCTATGGCTACCTGGAATGTAACAAAGACGCCATAAAGGCATTGGTGAAAGACATCAACAGCCCGGTGCTCTTTGTGCCCTACGCGGCAGCACGCAGCGAATGGGACAGCTATACCGATAAGGTGCGTACCTTCTTTAAAACACTGGATATGGATGTGGTGGGCATCCATACCCTGCCTCACGAAAATGTGCTGGACGATTTTGGCGTCATATTCATAGGCGGCGGCAATACTTTCAGACTGCTGCATACACTACAGCAGCAAGACCTGCTTGGCGATATTCGGAAGACTGTACTTAGCGGCAAAATAAGATATATGGGCAGCAGCGCGGGCACCAACATGGCTACACGCAGTATATGCACTACCAACGATATGCCTATTATTTATCCGGCAAATGGCTTTGATGCACTGAACCTGCTGACCTGCCAGGTAAACCCACACTACCTGGACCCCGAACCGGACGGCACCCATAAAGGAGAAACACGCGATCAGCGCCTTGCTGAGTTTCACCAGGAGAACGACATAACAGTAATAGGTCTGCGTGAGGGCGCCTACATCAATATACATACTGACTTTGCCACCACGCGGGAATTGTGCATAGGCGGTATCAATGGCGCAAAAATATTTGTGAAGGATAAAGCGCCCTATGAGGCGCCCGTAAATGAGAAATTTGTATTGGAGTAACTGTGGCGTTTTATGCACACCAAGCTACTATGCTGAGACTGTAGAACCCTTGTAATTTTCGTGGCAGGATTTTATTGTTAATTAGTTAATAGCCATAATGTGGAAAACGTAAAGAAAATATGGTTCTCTGAAGAAGGGATCGCCGACATCACCCTGACCAGGGAAAAACTGAAATCTGAGATACAACGTATCAAACGGTCGCGATCGCAGGCCACGGATAAGATACTGGAGATCCGGTACCTTGTAGACCAGTATTTCACGGCCGGCTGCAATGAAGAATTGCTCAATGCCAATCTGCCCTGGCAAACGTTCAATTGAATATTATTTTTATACATTTCCTTGCGTCTATTGTTCCCTGATATAGTCATGGTAAGTTCCAGCGTGCACTGCTGTCTATAAAATTCGGAACGATAATTAAGTAAAGTCCACCATCTCACTTGTTCTTTTCCGTTTTTACTTTGTTGTAGCAGTCCTTAAATAATTCATTCTTCGCAGATTTTACGCCTTGAAAAAAAACAAAATAACTACGCAATATGGTGAACTTTATTTAATCAACGTTCCTTACAATTGCAAAGAATATCTTAAGAAAAACTATTTTTGTAAAAAGCAGAAATATGAAGCAGCGCATTGTGAACATACTTACAGCATTTGTGATCTTGCTGGCGACAGGAAGCAGCTACGGACAATATATTACCACCGTAGCCGGAACGGTGACCACAGTGGGATATGACCCTACCCCACAGGCAGCGACTGCAACAACACTCAACAATCCATCTGACCTGGCCACTGATGCTGCGGGTAACTTATATGTAGCAGACTTCGTGAATAATGCGATCCGGAAAATTGACACCTTCGGGATGATAACTACTGTGGCAGGCACCGGATTTGGATATGGAAGTACGGCTGGGGGCGCCTATACCGGCGACAACGGCCCGGCAACTGCCGCAGACCTTAACGGGCCATATGGCCTGGCATTGGACGCCGCAGGTAATATATACTTTGCTGACGGCTACAACCATGTGGTGCGCAAAGTGAGTACCGCAGGCATCATCACCACCGTAGCAGGCATGGCCTCAGCAGCAGGGTATAGCGGAGACAATGGCGCAGCTACAGCTGCCAAACTGAACAACCCGGTAGGCATAGCTATAGACAAAGCAGGCAATGTGTACATAGCAGATGACCACAATAACGCAATACGTAAGCTAAGCACTACTGGTATAATTACCACAGTGGCAGGTGGAAACTCCACAGGCGGGTATGGGGGTGATGGGAGCGCTGCAACGCTGGCTCAACTGAACCAACCTATAGGTGTTGCGATAGACACCGCAGGCAATCTGTACATAGCTGACGAACTTAACCAGTCGATACGCAAAGTGAATACCGCTGGCGTTATCAGCACTTTCGCGGGTATAGGAACGACCGGCGGCTATACGGGAGATGGTGGCCAGGCCACATTAGCCAAGCTGGATTCACCACAGCGTGTTACTTTCGACAATCTGAACAACTGTTACATCTCTGACGGCAACAACAATGTGATACGTATGGTGAATACGGTGACAGGCATCATCAGTACTGTAGCGGGAAATGGCTCTGGTGGGTATGCAGGCGATGATGGGCCGGCAACAGCAGCAGAAATGCAAATACCACAGGGAGTGGCCTTCGACCTGCACCACAGAATGTATATTGCAGATCGTGGCAATCAACTGATAAGGATGGTAGGGCCGCAGGCTGCTGTAGATTATAGCGCGGTAAAACTGATGGCTGGCACCGATGCTACATGCATGATTTATCCGAACCCATCGCATGGCTCCATTACAGTAAACATCTTATCTAAAGCAGTCCAAACAGCACAACTCAGGATCGTTAATGTAATGGGGCAAACGATTAAAAAATGGCAGGCAACAACGAATAATTCGCAAGCTGTGAAACTGGATGTGCCTGCGGGTGTTTACTTCCTTCATGCGGAGACGGGAACCAACCAGTGGAATAAGCAAATAACAATAGAATAACGAAAACACAGACGCCAAGGAAACCAAAAAGGTGGCGACTCAACAATCTGTCCTGAAACATAAAGAACCTGTTCCGGAATACCGAAACAGGTTCAATTATTTATAGCCAACTCTAATTAGAAGCCTTTCGTTGCAACGCCATCCTTGATAGCCTGCAGTGCCTTAGCTTCATTCATTATTGCAGCCATTTTGTTTCCCTTACCATCATGACCGGTAGCCATGTAGCCGCCCTTAGCAGTCTTGGAAATAACCGCTTCCTGCATCGGAACATTTTTTTCTTTGGTCTTCAGGCAATACGCCTTGATCATTTTAGTAGTGTCCATGTTCTAATTTTTTAATAGTTAGTTAATGAGTGTACGTTGATTTAAGCACAATCTACCATTTTTTTCCAAAAAAAGCAGCTATATATCAGCCTGATGAATTTATTTTTATTCACATTGCTGTATAGAACCATTTGCTTATGCAATTCTGTTGTTTTAATGGGTGCACACTATATTACATCATTCCCTTTACGAGATTTCCCAGTTTTTTCAGCGCCTTGTCTATATCCGGGCTCCAGGGCATACCATAACTCAGCCGCATACAATTCTGATAACGGTCCTGTAAAGTGAACATAGTGCCGGGAGCAATACTGATCTTATGCTGCATAGCCTCCTGGTAAAGCTGGTAGGTATCTATCCGTTTATCCAGCTCAGCCCAAAGGATAAATCCTCCTTTAGGATTGGTCAGTTTTACACCATCCGGGAAATACTCACCGATAGCCCGTGTAAACTGAAGGCTATTAGAATGAAGCGTCTGTCGCAGTTTCCGGAGGTGGTATTCGTAGCGACCAGTGGCTAGAAAAGAGGCTATTGCCGCCTGCTGCGCCGATGCATTGGTAATGCTGTGGTATAATTTGAGCCTTTTGATCTTCTCCTTGTATTTACCGGGGGCCACCCACCCTACCCTATAGCCGGGCGCCAGGGTCTTGGATATGGAACTGCACCAAAGCACATTACCCTCGGCATCGAACGACTTACACGACCTGGGCCTGGTCTTTCCAAAATAGACATCGCCATACAGATCATCTTCAATCAGCGGCACTCCGTTTTTTGCCAGTATTTTTACCAGTGTTTCCTTCTGCTCGTCGGGCATGCAATAACCGGTAGGGTTACTGAAATTAGTAACAAAGAAGCAGGCTTTTATATCATGCTTCTGCAATGCTTTCTTTACATCGTCCGGGTCTACCCCTGTGTCGGGGTCGGTAGGGAGTTCCAATACCTTTAGCCCGATACTTTGGGCAAAACGTAATACACCAAAATAAACAGGGCTTTCCACCGCTATGGTGTCGCCCGGCTTTGTCACTGCCATCAGGCAATAAGATATGGCATTCATACAGCCGGCTGTGGAAACAATATCATCGGCCTGCAAGTGGCCGCCCCAGTGCATAGACCAGCGTGCTACCTGCCGCCTTAGCAACTCATTACCCTGTATGGGCTCATAAGATGTTCCATTGCCAGGCAGATCGCGCAGGGCCTGCATCATGGCCTTGTTGAGCCGCGCCAGGGGCAGTATTTCAGGCGCGGGCACACTCAACGAAAAACGGGTAACACCCTGCATAGAGAAATCATCGTACACCTCGCCGATAATAGCTTCGACATTTTTTGTCTTGACGATCTGCTGCGGATTACTTTTTTCGATTTTCTTAGGAAAACGGGATGGATTAAACCGGACATAGTAACCCGATTGCGGGCGTGACTCTATCAATCCCTTCCCTTCAAGGTGATAGTATGCCTGCAGAATAGTGCTAACACTCAGGTCCTGCTCCTTGCCTAAAAGCCTTACTGACGGCAGCTTATCGCCTATCTTCAGTACCTCGTCCATGATCTGCTGCTCTATAGATTCTGCTACCCGCAGGTACAGATGATCGCTTTTACGTTTGCGCGCTGTTTTCATAATTTCAAACTGTTATGGTCAAAATTATGGAAATTGTATCTGTTTTGTTTTAAAAAATTTACTGAATTTTGTGCCGTAGTTATGAACTATCATTCCTGAAAGCCGAAAAATGACCAGGACCACCAAAGCATATATCGCGTTAGTTTTCATTTGCATAGTATGGGGCACTACCTATATGGCGATCAGGGTGGGTGTGACGCATTACCCCGCGTTTTTGTTTGCCGGGGTACGGCAAACGATAGCCGGCATTATTTTGATGATGGTGGCGCTGATGGCCAGCAAAGAAAAAGATCTGTCGCGGCGCAATATCATGCGGCAGATGCTGGTGGGTTTCCTGATGCTTACCTTCGGAAATGGATTTGTATCGTACGGGGAGAAAATCATTCCCAGCGGCATAGCTGCCCTGCTGTGCTCTATGATGCCCCTGTTTGCCGTTGCGATCAACCTGCTATCTTCTAAAAGAGATCATTTTAATGCTACCATCGGCCTTGGCCTGGTATTAGGCGTATGCGGGGTTGGGCTGATATTCAAACATGACGTTGCGAAAATGACCAGTCCCGCTTACCTGGGCGGAATATGCGCCATACTGTTTGCAACGGCATCGTGGGCAGTGGGGAGCATTGTGAATAAAAAACATAAAGACCCTGTGAATCCTTTTTTCAATTCAGGATTGCAACTGTTCTTCGGCGGACTGTTCATGCTGCTCATGAGTCCCGGCATAGATGACTATAAGGGGTTTGAGTTATGGAATACCGACGGACTGCTGGCGATGTGCTACCTGATCGTCTTCGGCTCTGTACTGGCATATGCCGCCTATATGTATTCGCTGAGCGTACTGCCGATAGGCATTGCTACGATCTATGCTTATATCAATCCACTTATTGCTGTAATAGTGGGCTATATATTCATGAAGGAACAGATGAACCTGTTCACCGGGCTGGCATTTGCCACTATAGCAGTAAGTGTATATTTAGTAAACGTGGGCTACAGAAAACAACATAAAGCAATTGCATTGTCACAAACAGAGGCGGCTTTCCCCGAAAGCGCCGCTATTGAATCATAGTTAACCTAAAAAAACAATTGTATGGAACACACCATTTCAATTACCGAGCAAGCCGAAAGAAAAGTGACGGACACCAAGTCGATACCTTTTGGTAAGGTGCCCACAGAGCATATGTTCGTAGCCGAATACAAGGATGGCGAATGGCACAACGCACAGGTAGTACCACTTCATGACCTTACACTAAGTCCACTGGCATTATGCCTCCATTATGGTCAGACCGTATTTGAAGGCATGAAAGCATTTGTGACAGAAGAAGGAAAGATCAACATTTTCCGGATAGACAAGCATCACGACCGGTTTTCCAAGTCGCTGCACCGGATGTGCATGCCTGCTGTTCCTAAGAAGCTGTTCATAGACGCTATTCACAATCTTGTGAAACTGGATGCGGACTGGGTGCCGCGCGAGGCGGATGGGTCGCTGTATATCCGGCCGTTCATGATCGCCACTGAGGACAGGATAGGTGTTAAGGTCTCTGATGAATTTCTGTTCATGGTAGTATGCTCGCCTGCATTCCAGTACTATACCAAGCCTTTAAAAGTAAAAGTAGAAACCACCTACGTACGCGCTGCACAGGGCGGTACCGGTGCAGCAAAATGCGGTGGCAACTACGGTGGCGCATTTCTGCCTACCCAACTGGCACGTGAAGCCGGCTATGACCAGGTGCTGTGGACAGACAGTATACACCATGAGTTCATAGAAGAATCGGGGACGATGAATGCTATGTTTTACTTCGACAATGTGCTGGTAACCCCGCAACTGTCAGGCACCATTCTTGACGGAGTTACGAGGGATACCCTGCTGGCGCTCGCAAGGGAAAAAGGAATAGTGGTAGAAGAAAGACACATCAGTTACCATGAACTTGTGCGTGCATTTAACGAAGGTAAACGTGTGGAAGCATTTGGCGCAGGCACAGCAGCGGTGGTGGCACCTATAGAAACTATAGCAATAGGGCATAAAGAATATACCTGCTACACAGGAGCCGATGCAGTTATGTTCCGGCTACAGAAAGAGTTATACGACATACGCCGCGGCATCGTACCTGATACCCATAAATGGAACTACATCATAAATTAAGTGAAAAGTGAGAAGTGAAAACCTAAAAGTTGGGTAAGCCATAAATTAAGTGAAAAGTGAGAAGTGAAAACCTAAAAGTGTAAATCACTATGACGCCATTAGTTATTAATTATAAAGAATATACTATCACCACTGATAAGACGCTTATGAAACCGCAGGATATTCATAAGTGGTTGTCGGAAGAATCGTATTGGGCTGCAGGCATTCCGTTTGAGACATTCAAGACGTCGTTTGAGCATTCGTTTTGCATAGGAACTTTGTATAACGATCAGCAGATTGGCTTTGCACGGCTGGTGACAGACTATGCGGTATTCGGCTACCTGGCAGATGTGTATGTGGAAGAAACGCACAGAGGCAAGGGTCTCAGTAAAAAGATGATTGAAATAATAATGAACCTGGACTGGGTAAAAGGATTGCGCGGCATAAAGCTGGGCACGCGAGACGCACATGGACTATATGAACAGTTTGGGTTTACTGTGTGTACCCACCCCGAGCGTATAATGGAAGTAAACAGGCCGGATATTTATAAAAACAAAAATCAAGCAACATGAGTATTTCTTATTTAGAGAGCGCAAAACGCCAGTTCAATATGTACAAGCAACTGGCAGAGAAAGCCATGGCGCAGATAGATGACAGTGAACTCAACTGGCAGGCTAATGAAGATAGTAACAGCATTGTAATGATCGTAAAGCACATGTGGGGCAATATGCTGAGCCGCTGGACCGACTTCCTGACAACAGACGGAGAAAAAGAATGGCGCAAGCGTGATGCAGAATTTGAAAATGAGGAACTGGGTCGCGCAGGCATGATGAAAAAGTGGGATGAGGGCTGGCAATGCCTGTTCAATGCCCTCGACAGCATCACAGATGCCGACCTTGAAAAGATCATTTATATCAGGAACGATGGGCACACCATATTAGAGGCCATCAACCGGCAGATAGCACATTATTCATACCATGTGGGCCAGATAGTGTACATATCTAAGCTGCGCGATAAGAACGAATGGAACAGCTTGTCTATTCCCCGCAATAAATCGAACGATTATAATGCTGTGAAGTTTGCACAGGATAAGCAGAAGAGAAACTTTATGGATGATCTAAACGACAAGAAATAAGAGCGGCACCCCTACCATTTCCTGATCATCCCCAAATCAAAATCTTCCAGGCTGCGCAGTTTAGCGTCGGCGAGGGCGAAGCGGGGATCATCGAAGTGAAACTCATCCGGCACTACGATCACTTTCATACGTGCGGCTTTTCCCGCAATCATTCCGTTTACCGAGTCTTCCAGTACCAGGCATTCAGTGGGTTTAGCACCCAGTTCCATCGCACAGTGGAGAAATACTGCCGGGTGGGGCTTACCTAACTCTACAGCATCGGCAGAAGTAATACGATCAAAATACTTTGTGAGCCCAAAATGATCTACCAACGCATCTATCATGTGCTTTGGGGAGGACGATGCGAGGCCTATTTTATACTTATGCTTTCTGAGCAATACCAATAAGTCTTCAACACCTCTGAGCACGGAGGCACTTTGCCGGGAGGAAGCTATTATGTCGTCCAGTATTTCATCCGCTACTTCTTTAGAACTTTTGCCCTCCCAGGGATAATGGACAGCCCAATGATCGGTGACCTCGTATATCCGCAGGCCTGTAGTTTCTTTAAACCGTTCCGGGGTAATAGGTATCTTGTGTTTATGAGCCACACGCAGCATACTTACCCCCCAAAGCGGCTCAGTATCGAGCAGCAATCCATCCATATCAAAAAGTACCGTATTGATCATCGCAGGCAAAAGTAAACCGTGAAAAGGTAAAAGTGAGCACCTTCTTTGTCTTTAAGATACAGACGTGCTTTCCCGGCTATTGTCGTTAGTGAGTTTTTGGGTGAATTTTTCAGAAAAAACATACAAATCAGCCCTCAAATCTTACTTTTGCGCCAAATTACATTTACTTATGAAGCGAAATGCTTTTTACAGCTTGCTGCTGGGCGCGTCATTACTGACTGTTAGCGCCAAACAAGCTTCAGCAACGATCAAGTTTACGGAGTACACCATGCCAAACGGATTGCATGTTATTCTGCAGGAAGACCACTCTACTCCCATAGTAGCTGTTTCTGTGATGTACCATGTAGGGTCAAAAAATGAAGACCCGGAACGTACAGGTTTTGCCCACTTCTTTGAACACCTGTTGTTTGAAGGCAGTGACAACATCAAGCGCGGTGAGTACATGAAGTTCATACAGTCTGCGGGTGGGCAGCTCAATGCCAATACCACACAGGACCGTACGTTTTATTATGAAGTGCTGCCTTCAAACCAACTGGAACTGGCGCTGTGGATGGAGTCTGAGCGTATGGCACACGCCAAAATAGATACTATAGGTGTGGAGACACAGCGTAAGGTAGTAAAGGAAGAAAAGAAACAACGTTATGACAACACCCCTTACGGGCAGCTCATCAATGTGATATTCACCAATGCATATACTGTATATCCGTATCGCTGGAGCCCTATAGGCAAGGAACAATATATAGACCAGGCTACATTGTCTGAGTTCATGAATTTTTATAAGACATTCTATGTACCGAATAATGCGGTACTGGTGATCTCAGGTGACATTACCGTGGACCAGACGAAAACGCTTATCAACAAGTATTATGGGGAAATACCCAAAGGAACTGCTGCCATACCACGCCCAACAGTGGTAGAACCAGTGCAGAAAGCAGAGAAACGCGTGAATTTTTATGACAACATACAATTGCCTGCAGTTATACTTGGCTACCACATACCTAAACAGGGCACAGATGACTACTATGCTGTGCAGTTGCTGACACAATTGTTATCGCAGGGTAAGAGTTCCCGGTTTGAAAAAGAGATAGTAGACAAACAGCAAAAAGCAGTACAGGCTGCGGCATTCGACCTGGGCAATGAAGAGCCGGGATTAGCCATTATGCTGGGTATAGCCAGTATGGGCACGAAGCCTGCCGAACTGGAAAAATCGATGCTGACTGAAATAGATAAAGTAAAGAAAGATGGCATTACCGCAGAAGAATATAATAAGCTGGAGAACCAGGCTGAAAATGACTTCGTTCAGCAAAATCAGAAAGATATTGGCGTAGCTACAAACCTGGCTACTTACTATACTTTCCAGGGCAATGCAGACCTCATCAATACCGAGCTGGACCGCTACAGAAAAGTGACAAAGGATGATATAAAACGTGTTGCCAATAAATATTTCACCAAAGAGAACCGCCTGGTAGTTTACTACCTGCCAAAATCAGAGGAAGGCAAGAAGAATGAGGCGCCAAAGGCAAAACCAGCGGCTAAAAAGAAATAATCAAACATACTCAACAGCCATACGGCTTAAAAATATTCAAAATGAAAAAGATCACTTTATCCATAGTCACATTAGCGCTGGCCACGGCAGCGTGGGCGCAGCCGCTGGACCGCAGCATTAAGCCAAAGCCCGGCCCGGCACCTGAAATAAAATTAGGCAAAACAGAAAGCTTTACACTGAGCAACGGCATGCAGGTATTTGTGGTAGAGAACCACAAGTTGCCTACAGTAGCCTACAATATAGAACTAGACATAAAGCCAGCACTGGCCGGCGATATGGCAGGATACCGCGAAATGATGTCGGAACTTCTTCTCTCCGGAACTAAAACCCGCACTAAAGACAAACTTAACGGGGAGATAGACCAGATGGGCGCAAACATCAATGTAAGCGATGAGGGTATATCTGGTAGCGGACTGAAGAAATACCAGGAAAAAATACTGGACCTGATGGCCGATATAGTGATGAATACGACCATCACACAGGAAGAACTGGATAAGGAAAAGAAGAAAACATTATCGGGCCTGGAGACTGAAAAGAACCAGCCAGACGCCATGGTGCGTAATGTGAGCTCTGTAGTTAACTTCGGAAATAACCACCCTTACGGAGAGATAGCTACAGAAGAAAGCGTAAAAAAGATAACACTAGACCGTTGCAGCAATTATTACCACACTTACTTCCGTCCGAATGTAGCGTACATGGCTATTGTAGGTGACGTAACGCTGGCAGAGGTAAAGCCACTGATAGAGAAATATTTTGGGAAGTGGCAGAAGCATGACGTACCATCTGCCAGCTATACTATTCCCGAGGTGTCTGGAAATAAATACACAAAGGTTGCATTCGCACCTAGGACTGCTGCCGTACAAAGCGTAGTTAGTGTTACTTACCCGGTAGACCTGAAACCGGGCACACCTGATGTGATCAAAGCACGCGTAGCAAATACGGTATTAGGCGGCGGTTCGCAAGGACGTTTGTTCCTTGACCTCCGTGAAAAACATGGCTGGACTTATGGCGCGTATTCTTCATTGCGCGATGATGAACTGGGTGGCACCTTCTCTGCTACCGTAAAATGCCGCAATGTGGTTTCAGATAGCGCAGTAGGCGCCCTGCTTGATGAAATGCGCATGATGCAGACCGAAAAAGTAAATGATACTGCTTTGCAGAACTCTATTACTTACTTGTCCGGCAGCTTTGCAATAGGACTGGAAGACCCGAAGCGTGTGGCACAGAACGCCATAAACATAGAGCGCTACCACATGCCTAAAGATTTCTATCAGAACTATCTGAAAAATCTGAGCGCTGTAACTGCGGACGACGTAATGAGCATGTCTATCAAGTATATCCGTCCCGACCATGCTAATATAGTAGTAGCCGGTAGCAAGGAAGAAGTAGCGGATAAGCTGTCTAAATTCTCTCATGATGGTAAAATAGACTACTACGACTATACAGGTAAGACCTACATACCAACAGAAAGTACCGCTGTACCTGCGGGCATGACTGCTGACCAGGTATATAAAAATTACGTTGCAGCAATAGGTGGCGAAAAAGCCATCAGTGCGCTAAAAGATATGAAGATGACCGCACAAAGCGAGATAAAGGGCATTCCGCTGACGCTGACCGTAATGAAGAAAAATAACGGAATGATGAAAGAGGCTGTGGAAGCAGACATGAACGGATCAAAGATGACTATGCAGAAGAAAGTGTATGATGGCAAAAAAGGCTTGCAGGAACAACAGGGCCAGAAGAAAGACCTCTCCGCTGAAGAAGTGGACGAAGTAAAACAGGAAGCTGACCTGCAATCTGACCTTCACCCTGAAAAGTATGGCATAAAGCGTACGCTAAAAAGCATGGAATCTGTGAACGGGGCTAACGCCTACGTAATAGAATCTATTGACGCGAAGAGCAAAAAAACGACTGAATATTATGACGCAAAAAGCGGCTTCCTGGTAAAGCAGATCGAATACATCAAATCGGAAGACGGCAGCATGTATCCTAAAACAACTGAATTTTCTGATTATCGCGAAGTACCTGGCAGCAATGGCTACAAGATCTCTTATTCGTTTATCATACCAGCTGGTCCGGGCATGAACCTGAATGTAAAAGTGCAGACTGTAGACGTGAATAAAGGAATAGCCGACAGCGAGTTTAACTAGTAGACAACAAGAGTGGTTATTGATAAAGAGAGGCTGCTCCGGATTGAGCAGCCTCTCTTTTAGTATGCGGTTTACTCCTTGAAAGCAAGTGAATTTTTCGAATGAATTAGAACCTGGTTAATAATCCAAATGATTGGGATTCCTTCTATTGTCCCAAAACAACAGCAATTGCACTTCTCTTTTTCTTGGTTTTACACGATAATAAAGCGTTGTTTTTTCTGTAACTACCACAATGTGCTTATGCTTCCCTTTATCAGATTTCCTAAACATTGCAGGGTCGCGTGCTATATGCGCCAGCATAGTCAATGTTTTTCGTACAAATTTCTGAACGGCAATGTCGTTGAATTCCCCTTCAATGTATTGTAATATTTCTTCGTAGGATTTTAGCGCTTTAGGAGACCATACAATTGTGTGAAGTTCTTGTACTAAAGCCATTTGCTCAATTTTTTCAAAACTTCTTTATGCGGAATCCCCTTACCCGCATCAAGCTCTGCTTCCGATTCATTGATAGCTCTTATCTGCTCTTCCGACAGTTCATCCCACCAGTCTTCTTTTTCGTGTGCAAAAGTCTTCACAACGTTTAATACCGTTTTCTTTTGTCGTGTATTAAGTTGATGAACATACTTTGCGATTTCATTTTCTATTGCTATAGCTGCTGTAGCCATAAGGTTTCTTTTTTACAAATTTAATGATTTAGAAAGAGCAAAAAGGTGATTTATATTACATTTTATAAATTTTCATTTACTAACTACCCTTTCACCAATTCCAGGAACTCCTGCTCAGTGAGAATATTCACAGAGCCCAGCTTCTTGGCTTTCTCCAGCTTAGACCCAGCATCCTCGCCTACCACCAGGTAGTTGAGCTTGGTACTTACACTTCCCAGTATAGAGCCACCTTTATTTTCTACAATCGCTTCCGCATCGCTGCGTTTAAAATGGCTGAGCGTACCCGTGAACAGGAAAGTTTTTCCTGACAGCTCCCCACTTGTCTGCTGCTCACCTCTATATTCATTCTTCAGGTTTACACCTGCTTCATCCAGCTTATTGATAATAGCTCTGTTCTCAGGACGGGCAAAAAAATCAACGACAGACGTGGCCACTTTAGGTCCTATATCTTCAAGCGTAGATAGCTTTTCTATGTCCCAGGTATAAAAATCGCTGATGTGCGCTACTGCCGATGCTAAAGTCTTGGCAGTGGTTTCACCCACATGCCTTATCCCCAGCCCGAATATCAAACGATTCAGCGGCTGTTTCTTAGATTGTTCAATAGCTTCTTTAAGATTGGTTACCGACTTTTCACCAAACCCGCCAAGTTCTGAAACCCTGTTCCAATCGATATGATAGATACCGGCGATATCCGGGAGTAACCCCTTGTCATAAAACTTCTGCACATTCGCCCCACCCAGGCTGCGGATGTCCATAGCGTCCTTACTGGCAAAATGTATCATGCGCTCTGCCACCTGCACCGGGCAGGCGATATTAATGCAACGCCATGCCGCCTCGTCCTGTTGTTTTTCAAGTTCGCTGTTGCAGGCCGGACAATGCGTTGGAAATTTAATTTCCTTTTCCTCTCCGGTTCTTAGTTCTGTCAACGGTTTTACTATGTAAGGGATCACATCACCAGCTCTCTCTACCAGCACGGTATCACCTATCCGCACGTCCTTTTCCTTTATTACATCTTCATTGAACAACGATATGGACTTAACGGTCACCCCGCCTATATGTACTGGCTCTATTTTGGCCACCGGGGTAATAGCCCCCACCCTGCCCACCTGGAACTCCACATCCAGCAGCTTGCTCGTAGCCTGTCGTGCTTTGAATTTATAGGCCACTGCCCACCGCGGATGATGCGACGTCATGCCCATCCTGTCCTGCAGGGCAAAGTCGTTTACTTTTATTACCAGCCCATCTACTTCGAACGCCAGTGAATCACGCTGCCCCTCAAATTCCTTGCAGTATGCGATCACTTGGTCAATGTGTTTAAATACTTTCATTTCCCTGGCCGGTGTAGGAAAGCCCAGGCTGTACAACCATTTCAGAGAACCATAGTGTGTTCTTAATTCATCGGGCCGTTGCGCACCCGCACTAAGCGTATAATCACTGATGTGATACAGTATAGCATTCAACCCACGTTTTCTCACTTCGGCAGGATCTAATATTCGCAATGTACCCGATGCCGCATTACGCGGATTGGCCAGCGGAGACAACCCCTCTGCCACACGTTGTTTATTGAACGCTTCGAAAACGTTTTTGTGTATCACTATCTCTCCACGTATCTCGATCTGTACAACCCCTTGTTTTGCGAGTGCTGCAGACAGGGGAATCGCCTTTATCTGCCTGATATTTGCGGTCACATCTTCGCCCATTACGCCGTCTCCGCGTGTAGCGCCGCGCGACAGGTTTCCGTTGTCGTAAATCAAGGAGATACTGGCGCCATCGTACTTAGGCTCTACACAATATTCTATTTCGTCTGTTTCGGCCAGCTCATGACATTTTCTGTCCCAATCTATAAGGTCTTCCGCGTTGTATGTATTATCCAGGCTCAGCATTGGCACAAGATGGCTCACAGTAGGGAACCGTTCGCTTAGCCCCAGTGCCACCCGTTGTGTGGGTGAATCGGCAGTTACCAGTTCGGGGTACTTTTCTTCTATATGCTTTAGCTTCTTGAAGAGCGCATCATACTCATCGTCTGAAAGTACGGGGTCGCTTTGCACATAATACTTCCAGTCGGCATACAAGATGGTCTGTCGCAGGGAATCAATGATCTGCGGATCATCCTGCCCATCATCAGCCAGTATCTTTTTCGCTTGTTCGTACAGGCGTTTCTCGTCTTGCGGGGTGTACATAATGCAAAGTAAATAAGTTCACCACAATAATTTTCGACGAATTTTCACCCAACACTATCAGGATCAGGTTATCTGTATTATTTTGCTGTGCCTGATGAAAAAACTGATAAAATCATACGTCACCTTTACCCGGACTGAACGGATGGGGCTTATAGTGCTGTGTGCATTATTGCTGATACTGATCTCGGTTCGGGCAACCATGTATCTCTGGGTACACCCTACTGTTAATCCCGAAGATGAAAAGAAACTGGTTGCCGCTTGGGAGACTTTCAAGCACACACAAACCATTCCGAAACCCATTGATACCACGGCAGAAAAAGACGACTACATGGATGCCGGAGATGAGAACGAGACGCCGCTGCCGGCAATCGTGAATCTAAATACCGCAGACTCTGCAACACTTGTGCGTTTCAAAGGCATAGGCCCGGTGACAGCAGGCAATATAGTGGCACGCAGAAGAAACAAAGGGCCATTTACCGACATAGAACAACTAAGAGAAACGGGATCTTTTTCAAAGAGTACCTTTGAAACGCTGAAAAGACATTTGGTCGTGAAATAATATTATTTTCTGCCATCCAAATAATCATGTCCCTACACTTTTTTAGGCAAAAACGTCGTAAATTCGCCGCCTGAATCACGCATTACAATATGGATTTTAACTATACAGAGACCCAGATTTCCATCGCAGAAATGATCCGCGATTTTGCAAACAAGCACATCCGTCCGGATATGATGGAGTGGGATGAGTCGCAGAAATTTCCTGTTGACCTTTTTCATAAAATGGGAGAACTTGGCCTGATGGGTGTACTTGTTCCTACAGAATATGGCGGTTCCGGCCTTAGTTATTTTGAATATGTGACCGTGGTAAGTGAAATAGCTAAAGTATGTGGCTCTATAGGGCTTTCTGTTGCGGCACATAACTCTCTTTGCACAGGGCATATCCTTTATTTCGGCAACGAAGAACAAAAAAGAAAGTACCTGCCAAAACTGGCCAGTGGTGAATGGTTAGGCGCCTGGGGACTAACAGAAGCCAATACTGGTAGCGATGCCGGCAATATGCGCTGCACCGCGACAAAGGACGGTGACGAATGGGTATTGAACGGTACTAAGAACTGGATCACACATGGTATCAGCGGCAATGTGGCCGTAGTGCTTGCCCGTACAGGTGAGCCACGCGCAAAGAATAACAGTACTGCTTTTATCGTAGAGCGCGGAACACCAGGCTTTGCAGCAGGTAAAAAAGAGAATAAATTAGGGATGCGCGCCAGCGAAACAGCAGAGTTGGTGTTTGACAACTGCCGCATATCAGACGCACAGAGAATGGGCCCTGTAGGCGATGGTTTCCACCAGGCTATGAAGGTGCTGGATGGTGGCCGTATATCCATTGCCGCACTTGCTTTAGGCATTGCGAAAGGCGCATACGAAGCATCATTGAAATATGCCAAGGAACGTTACCAGTTCGACCAGCCGATAGCTAACTTCCAGGCCATAGGTTTTAAACTTGCCGATATGGCCACGCAGATCGAAGCTTCAGAACTGCTGATCTACCAGGCGTCAGACCTTAAAAACCGCGGTATGAAAATGTCGAAAGAATCTGCGATAGCGAAATACTATGCGTCAGAAGCTTCTGTACGTATCTCTACCGATGCCGTGCAGATATTTGGCGGATATGGTTATACAAAGGATTTCCCCGTTGAAAAGTACTACCGCGACAGCAAGCTGTGCACCATAGGTGAAGGCACATCTGAAATACAAAAGCTGGTGATATCAAGAGACATCCTCAAACAGTGATGAGGTTACTTCTTATTGTAATAATAAGCCGTTAAGCCTGTCTGCGTATTGGCTTGCAATACCAGGTTATTTGAGGACATAGAAACGATATAATAGGTAATGGTATCGTGGCTGGCAAATGCGCTGTATAAGTAATCGTTGTTTATTAGTGCCCAACTGAAAGATAACGGAGTAGAAACTACACCATCGTAAATATCATTTTCTACACCGGTAAAATTTGCGTTGAATGTAAGCTCATAGTCTTGTCCTGAAGGCACACTATGTATCTCACTGCCGTCTATCTGCTTGTTACCATTATCGTCGGTAGCGGTCTGTGCAAGTTTCCATTTGCCATCCAACTCAGAATTTGTACTGCCCGTATTTTGTTTCTTAACACACGAAACTAAACCACCGGCCATGGCTACAAAAAGAAAAAGAAAAAACAGGCTACTTCTGTTCATATTGCCGGAATGAGACCGCTATATACCTATTTATAGCATAACAAATTTACAGATAAATAGCGTACCAACAATGTTAATAATCGCCGTAAGTAGTTTTGGGCAGTAATGTCAGGGCTTCTTCCAGTTGCTTATCGCTGGGAGCAATACCGTGCCATTCATGAGTACCTTCCATAAAGCTCACGCCCTTGCCCATAACTGTTGTCATGATGATGCAGATCGGCTTACCCTTACCTGTAGCTGCTTTTGCCTTAGCCATTACCTCCAGCACATTATCCATATCATTGCCATCCATCTCCATTACCTCCCAGTTAAAGGCTTCGAATTTAGCCCTTAACGGGTTCATGTTCATTACCGTATTGGTTGAGCCATCTATCTGCTGGCCGTTAAAGTCTATGGTAGCTATCAGGTTATCTATCTTATGGTGCGCGGCAAACATGATGGCCTCCCAGTTCTGCCCTTCCTGCAATTCACCATCACCATGCAAAGAATACACGAGATGGTTGTCTTTATTCATTTTCTTGGCAAGCGCTGCGCCAGATGCCACACTAAGCCCCTGCCCCAATGAACCGCTGGCAATACGTACGCCCGGCAGATGTTCGTGTGTGGCGGGATGTCCCTGCAAACGTGAATTTATATGACGAAAAGTAGCCAGCTCACTAACAGGGAAATAACCACTGCGTGCCAGTACACTGTAAAACACCGGAGAAATATGGCCGTTCGATAAAAAGAATAAGTCCTCACCTACCCCATCCATGTCAAATCCCGGCTTGCGGTCCATGATCTTAAAGTAGAGCGCGGTCAGAAAGTCGGTACAGCCCAGCGAACCGCCGGGATGACCGCTTTGTACCTTATGCACCATACGTACTATATCGCGGCGCACCTGTGTGGCCATCTCTTTCAGGTTGATATTATCCATTTCTTTCAGTGAATTGTGTGCAAAAGTAGATGATAACCCGCATTTTTTACAAGAAAAATATAAACAAACATTCTGTTCACTAATTTGCGGGTACAAATGGAATTTTCAAGATCTGCAAAAAAATATTTCACCGCACAACTTACGTCCTGGCATACCCATACCAATGACCGCGACCTGCCCTGGAAAAGCGAGAAAGACCCTTACAAAATATGGCTGTCAGAGGTCATTTTGCAACAGACACGCGCTTTGCAGGGTTTACCTTATTATCTGCGTTTTACCGAGGCATACCCTACCATAGCGGATATGGCGGCAGCAACCGACGAACAGGCTTTCCGGCTCTGGCAGGGACTGGGATACTATAACCGCTGCAAAAATATGCTGGCTACAGCCAGGTACATAGCCGGCGAGCTGAATGGCCGGTTCCCCGACACGCATGAAAATCTATTGGCTCTAAAGGGGATTGGGCCATATACCGCCGCAGCTATTGCGTCTTTTGCTTTTGGTTTACCTTATGCGGTCGTCGATGGCAATGTATACCGGGTACTGTCGCGTTATTTTGGCATAGACACCCCTTTTGACACCACAACCGGGAAAAAGCTGTTTGGAGCGCTGGCACAAGACCTGCTGGAAATCAAAGATAGCGCCGCATATAACCAGGCCATCATGGACCTGGGGGCAACCGTATGCACACCCCGCAATCCATTGTGCGGCGAATGTCCGCTGCAAAAAAAATGTATCGCTTTTCAACAGGATCTTATTGACGTACTGCCGGTGCGTAGTAAGAAGCAATCTGTCAAAACAAGATATTTCCATTATCTGTTTCTCAACTGGAACGATACAACTTGGATACATAAACGTACCGGCAACGATATATGGGAAAACCTTCATGAGCCTTTCCTTATAGAGGCCGATGGCCCTCTTGATATTCCGGAACTGGCCTTGCAGCAGCAATTCCTGGAAGCCCATCTCAACTTTAGTGAAATTAAATATGAGGGCGCGTCAACTCAACGATTAACGCACCGGATCATAGAAACACGCTTTTTCAGTATAAAACTGTTGAAAAAAACTAAAATGACCACTTTAAGCGGCACATGGCTGTCTATCAACGACTTAAAAAATACAGCTTTTCCCAAAACACTTGTTTCTTTTCTGAAAAATAATTTATACTTTTAGATGTCATGAGGTTATAATAATTGTAATTTGAAATTCTGAAACTGATATGAGAGGCGTAAACAAAGTTGTACTGATCGGAAATATTGGAAAGGAACCTGACCTGCAATATCTTGAAGGGAACATAGCAGTAGCTAAGTTTCCCCTGGCTACCACAGAGAGTTACAAAGACAAAACGGGTACGCTTGTTTCCCAGACCGAATGGCATACTGTAGTGCTGTGGCGTGGACTTGCAGAGCTGGCCCAGAAGTACTTACATAAAGGCAGTCTCGTATATATAGAAGGGCGCATACGCACGCGCAACTGGGAAGATAAAGACAAAAACAAACGTTTCAGCACGGAAATATTAGGCGACAACCTCGTAATGCTGGATAAACGCAAAGAGCAGACAGACAGCACCTCAGAAACGCCGGCCCACGAAACTACCAGTTTCCCGGATATAAATTTTGACCACGGTGGCATTACCGGAAATGTTGCAAAAGATGACCTTCCGTTTTAATGGCATAATATTTTGTATTAAAAAACAGAAAGAAATAACATTTCTTTCTGTTCCTTTTTCTAATTTTGATACCATCACCAAACTTTAACACCCCTTGGAAAGCTCTGAAGGCGATACGAATATTACTGCTTTACTACTACAAATACCCTCCGGTACGTTTTCCCCTACAAACGCAACGATACTTATTATAGCCATACTCATACTGCTGCTTACATCTGCTGTTATTGCCGGAGCTGAGACCGCATTTTTCTCGTTGTCTGTAAAAGACATCAACTACCTGAAAACAAAGGAAAAGACCAATGCCCGCATAGCATCACAGTTACTGGAACACCCCAAGATGCTGCTGGCAAGCATACTCGTTGCCAATAACTTCACCAACATCGCCATAGTAATCAGCACCAATTTCCTGGTCACGTCCTTACTGTCTCATGATATTAACCGTATTATCTCCTTCCTGATACAGGTGGTCTGTGTCACCTTTTTGCTGGTGTTGTTCGGCGAAGTATTACCAAAGGTATACGCAACACAAAACAATCTGCGTATGGCATTGTTCTCAGCGCCTTTTATAAAGGTGCTGATGACCATATTCAAACCCATCAGCCGAACGCTGGTCAATTCCACCAATTTCATAGAAGGTAAGATGGGCTCTAAAAACAGTAAGAATATCAGCAACGAAGATTTTGAGCATGCCATAGAACTAACGGTGGGACACACGGCCACGCGGGAAGAAGTAAATATTTTCAAAGGCATACTTAAATTCGGAAACATCTCTGCAAAGCAGGTAATGCGTACACGCCTTGATGTGAGTGCCATTGACCACGACATGACTTTTCCGGAAGTAAGAACGTACTGCCTTGAAGTAGGTTATTCACGCCTGCCCGTATACAAAGAAAGCCTCGACCATGTATCCGGGGTCATACATACAAAGGATTTTCTGCCACACATTGATAAAGACGATTTTGACTGGCATACGCTTATCCGCCCGGCATACTTCGTACATGAAAGCAAACCTATTGAAGACCTGCTCAAAGAATTTCAGCAGAAACGCATGCACTTCGCCATAGTCGTTGATGAATTTGGTGGCACTTCAGGCATCATTACCCTTGAGGATATCATGGAAGAAATAATCGGCGATATCAAGGATGAATTTGATGAAGAAGACCTGCATTACAAAAAAGTAGACGACAACAACTTCATCTTCGAAGGCAAAACACTCATTAATGACGTATGCCGTGTGCTTGGTGTTCCATCAGATACTTTTGATACCGTGCGCGGCGAGAGCGACTCACTGGCCGGGCTTATCATAGAGATATCGGGCAAATTTGCCTCAGTAAATGAAACGGTAAATTATGAGCATTACGAGTTCACCGTCCTCGCTATCGAGAAGATGCGTATACAGCGCGTGAAAGTAACCATACACGAAACGACAGACGAAGAAGCTGAAGATTAAAATTAAAAGCAGATGGGCCGGGAAATCCCCGGCCCATCTGCTTTTATAACATTTGCCTGCTTATTGTTCTATTACTACGTGGAACACCTGGCTATCATCACCCGAGCTCACTTTCAGCAGATACATACCGCTTGCTATAGTATTTTTCAACAGCACTGTTTCATTAAGTTTGCCACCGGTAGCTATTGCTGTATTGCTGTATACTACCTGGCCCAGCATATCCGTGATCACTATGGCCACGTCTTTATCGCTATTACCTACACTACCCGTTATAGCAAATGTCCCCTTGTTCGGATTAGGCAATACGCTGATATTGCTGCCCTGCCCAAGCTGGTGAACATTATCACCCGCACCAAACACATTGACATACATTTTATCGCTTGTTGACGATGCAGGGCACATACCGCCACTGTTCACTACACAGGTAATAACATCTCCGCTTGCGGGAGTGGTCTCTGTATATGAGGTAAAGGTCTCACCCGGTAATGGAGTAGCGCCATTCATCCATTGATAGGTGGTAGTAGGTGTAGCATTACTTACCGTAACCGTATACGTGATGCTCTGGCCAATCGGCACACTCAATCCCGGAGAAGCGCTGACAGTCACATCCGGCACAACCGGCGTATTAACCGTTATGGTCGTGAAGGCAGTTACAGTTGCAGGTACCGCGCAGGTGGCATTGCTGGCCATTTCTACAGTTACCACATCAGCATTTACAGGTGTATAGCTATATGACGTGGTACTCGTGCCTACATTTGAGCCGTTCACTTTCCATTGATATACCGGAGCTGATCCTGTATAACCGGCAGTGGTAACGAACGTGATCGCTGTACCGGCGCAAACTGTATCGCCCGGAAGACTGAAGATCGAGACAGACGGAGTTACTATAGGATCTATTGTTATTGAGGCGCTGCCTCCCATTGTAGCAGAGCATAAGAGTGTAGTGTCTGTAGCCGTTACGGTGTAAAATCCGGGTGTTGCGAATACTCCATAATCAAGGCCAAGCCCGGTACCATCTAAACTGTCAATAACAGAACCATCATGAAGATAATACCTCGTGCCGGGTACGGAACTACTAAGTAGTACATGCTCACCAAGACCACCAGCGCAATAGCTACCACCGCCCGTGACGCTAAACGCAGTTGGCAAGGGTAGTACAGTAACGGGAGTAGTGACGGTACAACTGACGCCAGTAGTATATGTGATCGTGGCAACGCCCGGCAGAAGGCCGGTTACTGTAGTACCCGATATGGACGCGATGCCGCCGGAGGAAACACTCCATGCGCCTCCACGTATCAGGTCAGTGAGGAAGCTGGTTGCTCCTTTGCATATACTTATGTTGCCCGATATTGGCAACGGCGTGGTATAAACGTTGATCGTATCCAATACCTGACAACCAGTTATTGGCAGCGTATAACTGATAACTGCGGTGCCGGCAGACAGGCCCATTATAGAATCAGTGAAGTAGTCCAACGCAACTGTAGGATCAAGTGTATTCCATATACCTCCTGTTATCGTATCGGTGAGCAATATGCTGAATCCGGTACATACATTTCCCGGTCCGTTTATTTTGTCTGGTATCGGGTTCACGGTCAAACCAGATACAATGCTGCAACCGGTTGGCAGCGTATAGGTAATACTAGCCGAACCGGGAGCATAGGCGGTAACCAACCCACCGGGCGTCATAGTTACAAGCGTACTTGTCCATATACCTCCGGGATCATCGTCCGACACTGTATTTGTAGTGCCGCCGGCGCACATATCCGTTACCCCTGATATAGGATCAGGGATAGGATTCACCGTCACTGTTAAGGTCGCTGCACATCCTGCAACCAACGAATAAGAAATAGTTGCTGTACCAGCTGTTATACCCATTGTCAGTCCTGAAGACGGATTCACACTTACCGCCAGAGACAGACTATTCCATGTACCTCCTGTCAGTGGGTCGCTCAGCGCAATGTTTGCACCGGGGCAGGCGCTTGTCGGCCCTATTATTGCAGGTATAGGAACATCAACATTCAAGGTGGTTGACGTTGAGCAAATACCACCAAGTATGTAAGTAATAGTCACGGTACCTGGCGTTCTTCCCGCGGCCAGACCCGTCAGTAAATTGATCGTCGCGACAGCGGAATTGCTGGTTGTCCATGTGCCTCCGCTAAAGCCATCGCTCAATGCAGTAGATGCGCCTGCGCAAACATCACTGAATCCTACTATAGCTGTAGGTATTGGAACAATGGTTATAGGGACTGTGGTATACGCGCTGCCGCATGAGCCGCTGACTATGTAACTAATAATTGCAGTACCTGCCGACATACCGCTAACGGCCCCTGCAACCACTGTGGCGTTTGTACTGCTGCTGGCCCATGTACCACCGCCCGTGGCATCGGAAAGATTTATTCCTGACCCTGCGCATACAGAAGATGGCCCGACGATAGTACCTGCCGAAAGTGATGAAACCACAGACACATTCACAGTGGTCTGGTCAGTTACTGTGCCGCAATCGATCACTTGTACCTTGAAAGCATCGGAGCCTGTAAAACCAGGTGTTGGTGTATAGTAAAGGCCGGTTGGAGTAACTACACTCCCTGTAGATGTGCCAGAATAAGTTGCAGACAACGTACCATGTGATGGTGGTGTTACAACAGTCCAGTTCTCCGGTTGCCCTGCGTCCGCATCTTTTATAGCCAGCAACGTGTTGATGGGATCGAATGTGGAGTTGATACATACCGTCAACCCCTGCGTATGGCCCCCAACGAATGTAGGCGGCGTATCATAGATTGTTATTTTACGTATACGTTCGTTACCAAAATCATATACATAGACGTTCCCAACATTGTCTGTAGCTACGCCAGAAGCGTCAACCATCTGTGCGGCTGTAGCAGGGCCACCATCACCACTGAATCCGGACACAGAGCCTCCAGCTAATGTAGTTATGATACCGGTGGGATCAACCTTGCGTACACGATGATTGCTCCAGTCACCAATGTATAGATTGCCTGTAGCGTCAGCGGCAATTTCGTAATTAAAATTCAGTTGTGCTGTGGTCGCCGGACCATTGTCTCCACTATAACCTATTGTACCATTACCTGCTACAGTGCTGATGATACCAGAAGTATTTATTTTTCGTACAATATGATCTTGAGATAAGGACAAGAACAGATTACCCAATCCATCGATCGCTAATCCGGATACCAGTCCGATCTGTGCGGCAGTAGCAGGGAATCCGTCTCCGGTTTCTGCGGAGATTCCGGTACCTGCGACAGTAGTAATTATGCCTGTTGGGTCTACTTTCCGTACCCGGAAATTAATATCATCAGCAATGTATAGATTACCTGCGGCGTCTAATGCAAGACCATCTGGAGTATTTAATTGTGCGGCAGTAGCAGGGCCATTGTCACCCAAATAAGCCGCAACCCCGGTACCGGCAATTGTTGTCATGATCCCTGATGCACTTATCTTCCGCACCCGGTTATTATTATTATCGCACACATACACGTTCCCGGAGGCATCCGCAACAACAGCCGTCGGCCCGTTCACCTGCGCGGTAGTAGCAGCAATGCCATCCCCATTATAACCTGGTGTTCCAGTGCCCCCTATTGTAGAAATAATACCCAAGGAGCTTATTTTACGGATACCAGAGTTCAGATCGTCGGCGAGATATACATTACCCGATGGATCAGTTGCCAGGCCATAACCTTGCTCTACATTAGCGGCTGTTGCCGGACCACCATCACCGCTGGTGCCAGGTATACCGTTTCCTGCTATTGTCGCAATAGTGTTTAGCGCACATGTAGACACGAACGGAGTTACAGTAACATGCACAAAAGTAGTGTCTGAAAATGTTCCGTCATTTATACGCACCTTGAAAGAGTCAAGGCCGGTGTAGCCGGTATTGGGTGTATAAGATAAACCAACCGGCGTTATACTTCCTCCCGTAGAAGTGGTAGTATAGGCAGCAACGGCAGTTCCTTTAAATGGGCCAGACACCAGGCTCCATGTTTCAGTCTGTCCGAAATTCAGATCAGTGATTGCCAGTATGGAGTTAGTAGGATTAGCAACAGAATTCTGAGCAACAGTTAATGTTGTGCTGTGTCCGACATTAAACAAGGGGGCAGTATTAGGCTGTGTAATTTTACGTATCGCATTGTTGAACCAGTCAGCAATGTAAAGGTTTCCCGAACCGTCTACAGCCAGGTCGGTCGGCGAATTGAATTCACAGGTTGCCGGAGCCCCTCCGTCTCCCAGGTAGCCTGAAACACCGGTACCCGCAATCGTATTGATTATACCAGATGGGTTAACTTTCCGTATTACCCTGTGTGTAAAGTCAGACACATATATATTCCCCGCAGCATCCACAGCTACCCCGTAAGCATTTATTTGTGCGGCTGTTGCGGCAAAACCATCTCCCGAATAGCCTGGAGTTCCATTACCCACGACAGTTGTTATATTTCCCGAAAGATCTACTTTACGCACTACACTACCCTGATCGCTGAAATAAACATTCCCTGCCGGATCGGTAGTGATACATAACGGATTCGCCACCTTCGCAGCCGTTGCAGGTCCACCATTACCGGTATAACCGGATACACCAGTACCCGCAAACGTAGATATGACACCTGACGTATTCACTTTGCGCACACGAAAGTCAGCCCCATCTGTAATATACATATTCCCGGTAGCATCCATCGCTACATCCTGTGGATTATTCAACGTACCTGCCGTGGCAGGACCACCATCACCCAATAAGCCGCCACCGCCGGCAAAATCAGAGATAGTACCACCCGTACTTATTTTACGAATACGATTATTGCCATAATCTGAAAAATATATGTTGCCAGCCGCATCGCCTGTAATCCCATAAGGACTGTGCATAGTAGCTGCCGTGGCTGGCCCGCCATCACCTGCATTACCCACAGAGCCGGTTCCACATATACTCGTAATGATACCGAGGGAATTCACCTTCCTGATGCGGGCCTCACCTGTACCTGAAATAAATACATTACCGGAGCCATCGGCATATACGCCCCAGGCCTGAGTCAACTCTGCGGCTGTAGCGGGACCATTATTGCCTATAGTGCCCAGCGTGCCATTACCGGCCATTGTCGTAATAATTTGCGCTCCGGCATGCAGAGAAAGGGTCGATAAAAGTAAAATGCTTAGAATAGATTTCTTCATAGGTTCTAATTTTAAAAACTTCCACAGGAAATATCTTTCCGGCAGATTTAACATTGACGAAACACAATGACTACAAAAACTTAAATCACGGCGTTGTTTTACCCCCTAAATTTAAAAAAAAATACAATGAAAACAACATTTTGAGGGGAAAAATGTGCACGAAATACGAAAAAAATATTTTGAAATGCTGCGGACTGGGATAGTACCGGTAGTTACGCGATGCTTTAATGCAATTTTTTATGCCTGTCTTTTAAAATTTAAGCGCTCTTTTCACCCTGCTGCTCATCGGTCTTTTTCTTGTCATGCGCTATTTCGAACTCCAGCTCTGCGTCTATATTTTCTTCTTCAGCGCGCTTTGCTTTTTCCATCAGTTCTTCGTGGTGAGCCAGCAGGTATTCCAGCTTCTTTTTACCGTAAGAGAAACGCGTAATGACCACAAACAGCACGGGCACAATAAATATGGCTATAGAGGAAGCCGCTAACATGCCCCCCAGCACAGTAAAGCCAATGGTATTTCGGGCCACACCACCTGCCCCCCTGGCAAAAACAAGCGGCAGCACGCCCAGTATGAACGCGAGAGATGTCATGATAATAGGGCGCAATCGCAACTTTACGGCTTCGAGAGTGGATTTGATCAGTTCCTCGCCTCTGTCCACACGTACCTTGGCAAACTCCACAATGAGTATGGCATTCTTTGCCGATAACCCGATCAGCGTAATAAGCCCTATCTGTGCATACACATTATTGGTAAGACGGGGCACGCACATGAGCATAAGTATAGCCCCAAATGCACTGATAGGCACTGCAAGCATTACGGAGAATGGTACCGACCAGCTTTCATACAGCGCGGCAAGGAACAGGAATACGAACGTAATGGAGAAGATAAAGATGTATACGGTAGTCGATCCTGCTTTGATCTCTTCATAGCTTAACCCTGAAAATTCATAGGTATAACCTTGCGGCAGATACTTCTCCGCTGTTTCCTTAAGCGCATCTATCCCTTGCCCGGTGCTATATCCCGGTGGAGTCGATCCGTCTACTTCTGCCGACCGGAAGATATTAAAGTGTGTGACCAATGGCGGCGCTTCTGTAGGCTTATAGTTGATCAGAGTACTGAGCGGCACCATATTACCCGCCTGGTTGCGCACATAATATTTATCCATGTTCGACACCAGCGCACGGAAAGTTGTATCGGCCTGAACCACGACATGGTAAGTACGGTTATACAACGTAAAATTGTTCACAAACAAACTACCCATAAATGCCTGCATGGTGGTAAATACGTCTGAGATATTGACCCCGAGTTTTTCGCATTTTTCCCGGTCCAGGTTCAGTTCATAGCTCGGTGTATGTGCCGAATAGTAACTGAACGCAGTGGATATAGGTGGATTCTTATGTGCCTCAGCCACAAACTTTTTCACCACTTTCTCAAACGCGTGTACATCGTCACTGGTATTACCCTGCTCTATCTGCATACTGAAACCCGCTGCCTGGCCTATACCTCGTATGGGTGGTGGTGGTATCACTACGATAGTGGCGTTTTTTATTCCAGCCGCCGCTATGCGCTTCTTCATTACATCCATTATCCCCGGCACCTGCTCTTCCGGCTTGGTGCGATCTTCCCATGGTTTGAGCATGCAAAAAATGGTACCGCAGTTAGAGGTAGTTCCCGAATTAAGGATATTCAACCCCGACAATGCCGCAAAATGATTGACCCCTGGCGTAGCGCCTACTATCTGCATCAGTTTAGTGATCACTTCTACCGATTGCGTGGTAGATGTAGCTTCCGGTAACTGGTAAGTAATATACAGTCGCCCCTCATCTTCTGACGGGATAAAACCGCGGGGCTTGGCTTTAAAGAGCAACACCGTGCCCACACAGATGCATACGAGCAAAATGATGATATACTTTGAACCATTGATGCTATGACGCACACCATTGCCATATTTTTCCGTCAGTTTATCAAACCCTGCGTCAAACCACGCAAAGAACTTAGACACCAGGTTCTTCTTCTTTTTCTTGTTCGAAGGCTTCAACAGCAATGTACACAATGCCGGAGTGAGCGACAAAGCAATGAATGCAGACAGCATTACCGATATAGCAATAGTAATGGCAAATTGCTGGTACAGGCGGCCCACAATGCCCGGAATAAATCCTACCGGAACAAACACTGCCGCAAGTATTAGCGCAATAGCCACCACCGGCGCAGATATATCTTTCATTGCCTGGTAGGTAGCCTCTTTTGCCGACATACCTTTCTCATCTATATAGTGCTGCACAGCTTCTACTACAATGATAGCATCATCCACTACAATACCTATCGCCAGCACAAAACCAAACATGGTAAGCGTATTGATCGTAAACCCGAGCGGGATAAAAAAGCAGAACGTACCGAGAATGGATACCGGTATAGCAAGAATAGGAATTAGCGTAGAGCGAAGATTCTGAAGGAACAATAATACCACTATAGCTACCAGTCCCAGCGCCTTCAGCAAAGTCTCTATTACTTCGCGCATAGACACCTTGATAATAGTTATCGATTCAAAAGGCACTTTATAGTCGATATCAGTAGGAAATGATTTTTTAAGTTGCTCCAATGCCGCATAAACGTTATTCGCAGTTTCAAGGGCGTTACTTCCCGGAGCCTGGTATATCATCAGGTAAGACGACGGCTTACCATCTACGAACGAGTTGCTTGAAAAGGTGAATTTACCCAACTCTACCCGGGCAACATCCTTCAGGTAGATTAATTCGCCAGTCGCTGGTATCGTTTTCACAATCACCTTTTCAAAATCAGAGGCGTTCTTCAACTGACCGTTTACCAATATACCCAGCTCATAGGTCTGGTCTCCCTGTTGCGGTGGAGCTCCTGCCGATCCTGCCGCTACCTGCACATTCTGCGCGTTCAGTGCAGCGATCACATCCTGTGGCGTAAGGCTATATGCCGCCATTTTTTCAGGGTTCATCCATACCCGCATACTGAACTGGTCTGTTCGTGCGGTTACGTCCCCTACTCCAGGCACACGCAGCATAGCGTCCTGTATGAATATGCTGGTATAGTTATCCATAAAGGTGCGGCTATGGGTACCTTTTGGCGAATAGATAGCTACCATCAGCAGCATACTTGGATTTCTCGCGCGCACGGTAAGCCCCAGCCTGCTTACCACCGAAGGCAGCAGTGGCGTGGCGATACCTACACGGTTCTGTACGTTCAGTGCAGCTATGTGTACGTTGGTACCTATCTTGAATGTTACATTTATGCTTACTGCGCCACTGTTTGTATTAGTGCTCTGCATATACTCCATGCCGGGCGTACCATTCACCTGCTCTTCTATAGGGGTCGCTACTGTTTGTTCTACGGTCTGTGCATCAGCACCGGTATATTGCCCTGATACAGATACGGCCGGAGGAGTAATATTCGGGTATTGGTCAACGGCCAGGTTGAAAATACATATAGTCCCCGATATCATCAATACGATAGATATCACGATCGCGGTAACGGGCCTTTTGATAAATGTATTTGCAATCATCGTTCAAGTCAGAAATTGATCGCCGGCATCAAAAATGATCCGGGCAAATGCTATTCAGGCATTACTTCTTTGCGTTTTGGTCATTAGTATTCTTCGCTCCATCCTCACTACCTTGCTTACCCTGGTCACGCGATTTCTCAATCTCATACTCCAGCTCCGGATCTATATTCTCCGCTTCCACCTTTTTAGCCTTTTCCATAAGCTCATCGTGGCGGGCGATCAGGTCATCCAGTTTCTTCTTTCCATAAGATACCCTTGTGATGATCACAAACAGAACAGGCACTATGAATATAGCCAGCGTAGATGCGGCAAGCATACCACCGAAAACAGTAAACCCTATTGTCCTGCGCGCTACAGCGCCGGCGCCCGTAGCAAATATCAGCGGCATAACACCCAGTATGAATGCCAGCGAGGTCATGACAATAGGACGTAAACGCAGCTTCACTGCCTCTATCGTCGATGCAAGCACTTCTTCACCCCTATCCACTCGCACCTTCGCAAACTCCACGATCAGGATGGCATTCTTCGCCGCCAGCCCTATCAGCGTTATCAGCCCTATCTGCGCATACACGTTGTTGGTAATATGCGGCAGGAAGATGAGCGTAAGTATAGCCCCGAACGCACCTATGGGTACCGCCAGCAGCACAGAGAATGGCACCGACCAGCTCTCATACAGCGCCGCAAGGAACAGGAATACAAATGTGATAGAGAAGATGAAAATGTAGATAGTGGTCGATCCCGCTTTTATTTCTTCGTAACTCAACCCCGAATATTCATAAGCATACCCCTGGGGCAAGGTTCTGTCAGCTATCTTTTTCAGGGCATCCAGTGTTTCGGTACTGCTATATCCGTCCGGTGATGCGCCGTCTATTTCTGCGGAACGGAAGATATTAAAATGCGAGATCAGCGGCGCGGCCTCAGTAGGTTTGTAAGAGATCAGCGTACCCAGCGGCACCATGCCTCCTGCCTGGTTGCGCACATAATACTTATCCATGTCTGACACCAGCGTCCTGAAAGACGTATCTGCCTGTATCACCACATGGAATGTACGGTTGTAAGTGGTAAAATCGTTAATGTACAGGCTACCCATGAATGCCTGTATAGTGGTGAATACATCTGCTATATTCACCCCTAGCTTTTCACATTTATCCCGGTCTACCGTAAGATTATAGTTAGGAGTATGCGCCGAATAAAAGCTATACGCACCGGATATCGCAGGGTCTTTATTGGCATCGCTCACAAATTTCTTTACCACGTCTTCAAACGCATGCACATCGTCAGTTGTATTACGTTGCTCTATCTGGAAGTTAAAACCAACTGTAGCGCCCACGCCGGGTATAGGCGAAGGCTGTATCACCTGCACATTGGCATTTTTGATCCCCGTCTCCGCGATCCGTTTTTGCATTTCACCTACAATGCCCGGTACCCGCTCACTGTTTTTGCCACGCTCATCCCATGGTTTCAATTGGCAGTAGATAGTACCGCAGTTAGAGTTGGTCGCATTGGTCACTACGTTCAGCCCCGACAAAGCCGCATAGTGCCCTACGCCGGGAGTCTCCGCTATTACCTTCATCAGCCGCTGCATTACCGCCACCGACTGGGCAGTGGAGTAAGCCGGGGGTAACTGAAATGTCACATATAGATTGCCATCGTCTTCAGAAGGAATAAACCCTGACGACTTGCTCCGGAACAGGAATACGGTAGCCACGCAAATACAGATAAGCAGGATAACAATAAGCCTCGATGCCTTGATGCTCCACTTTACACCGTTGGAGTACTTCTCTGTGATCCTGTCAAACCATTTATTGAACTTGTCGAAATACTTGCCTGGCCCTTTCTTTGTCTTATCGTCATTTGTTGGCTTTAATAAAAGAGTACACAATGCCGGTGTAAGCGACAGGGCTATAAACGCGGACAACATTACCGATATAGCGATAGTTATAGCGAACTGCTGATACAACCTGCCCACTATACCGGGAATAAACCCTACCGGAACAAATACCGCCGCAAGGATCAGCGCTATGGCCACAACAGGGGCAGAGATATCTTTCATGGCCTGGTAGGTCGCCTCTTTTGCCGACATACCTTTCTCATCTATATAGTGCTGCACCGCCTCCACCACTATGATCGCATCATCCACCACAATACCTATGGCCAGCACAAAACCAAACATGGTCAGCGTATTGATGGTAAAGCCCAATGGTATGAAGAAGCAGAACGTGCCCAGTATCGAAACCGGGATCGCAAGCACAGGAATAAGTGTAGACCTGAAATTCTGCAAAAACAGGAAAACCACAACGGCCACTAACCCAAGTGTCATCAGCAAGGTAATGACCACATCGTGCATAGACACCTTTACCACCGTCACTGATTCAAATGGCACACTATATTCTACATCCGCAGGGAAAGACTTCTTTAATGTAGCCAATGCCGTATACACGCCATTAGCTGTCTCCAGCGCATTGCTGCCCGGCGCCTGGTATATAAGCAGATACGATGCCCGCTTGCCGTCAACAAATGAATTACTCGAAAAAGTGAATTTACCAAGTTCCACCCGCGCTACATCTTTCAGGTACACCAGCTCGCCGGTAGCAGGAATGGTCTTTAGTATGATATTCTCAAACTCTGACACCTTGCTCAGCCGTCCGTTTACCAGTATACCTAATTCAAATGTCTGTGTATTGAGCTGCGGTGGCACTCCGGCAGAACCTGCCGCTACCTGTACGTTCTGTCCGTTCAGTGCAGTGATCACATCCTGTGGGGTAAGGCTGTAGTCTGCCATCTTTTCCGGGTTCATCCAGATGCGCATACTGAAATCATCTGTGAAGCGGTTGATGCTGCCCACACCCGGAACACGCAGCAAGGCGTCCTGTACGAAAATGTTAGTGTAGTTGTCGAGAAAGGTAATGTCGTGCGTGTTCTTGGGTGCATAGATCGCCACCATCATCAGCATACTCGGATTAAGTGCGCGCACTGTCAGTCCCAGGCGGCTCACCACAGCAGGTAACAGCGGCGTGGCAATACTTACCCGGTTCTGCACGTCCAGTGTAGCAATATCAATATCAGTACCTATTTTAAAGGTCACATTCATTGACATCAATCCATTGTTGGTATTATTGCTTTGCATGTACTCCATGCCCGGCGTACCATTTACCTGCTGCTCCACGGGCGTAGCTACCGTTTGCTCCACGGTCTGCGCATCAGCTCCGGTAAACTGCCCGTTCACCTGCACTACAGGCGGCGTAATATCCGGGTACTGATCTATCGGCAGATTGAGTATACAAATAATACCCGTGATCACCAGCACTATGGATATTACGATAGCTGTTACCGGCCTTTTAATAAAGGTATTCGCGATCATAGTTTATTTGTCATCTAAGGAACCCGGAATAAATTCATGTTGCACGCTCATTCACTATAACTGTTTATTGCTTCTTTCCTTGATCACCACCCGGTGCGCCTTCACCTTTCTTACCCGCCTGTCCGCCAGCCTGTTTGTTTGCTGTTGTTATTTTAGAGCCGTCATGCAATGACTGCACCCCGTCAATAACTATCTTATCCCCTTCGCTTATGCCACTCTTTATGATCACATTAGGCCCTATGGTAGCGCCTTCCTGTACTTTCCTTTGCAATGCTACCACGGTAGGCCCTGCAGGTTGCTTATCATGGTTCTCTTTCTTCCCGGTAGAGTCAGCGATCACTGTATCCCGGGCCACGTAAACAAAGAACTCACCCATTTGTTCCACGATCGCCTTGTTAGGTATCAGCATCTGTGGCGTTGAATCCTGGTTACGTACACGCACCACGCAGCTCATACCCGACCGTAATGTGTATTGCGGATTCGGAAATACAAGCCTCACTCGTATAGAACCTGTCTGAGAATTGACAGCACGGTCTATCACAGATATTTGTCCCGTATTGGTATAGAATGAATTGTCCGGCATTAAAAGCGTGAACAGCGAGTCAAATGATTTGTATTTGCTACCCTCCAGCTTTTCGAAATGTGGCAGTTCCTTTTCATTGATCAGGAAGTCTACTGCCATCGGGTCATCAGTGGATATAGTATTGAGTATCGTCTGGCCTACGGTCATATAATCACCCAGCTTCACCTGGCTGAAACCAATGGTTCCGTCAAACGGCGCGGTAATAATAGAATAGGTCAGATTTGTGCGCGCATTCTTTACCGCCTCTTCTGCTGCCTTATAAGAGTTTTGCGAATTCTCCAGCGTTATAATAGCATGGTCATAAAGTTGCTTGGCCACTGCTTTCTGGCTGTTCAGATAAGAATACCTGTCTGCGTCCTGCTGCGACTGTTTCAGGGTACCTTCTGCCACTTTAAGGTTGGCCAATGCCTGGTTATAGTTACCCTCATACAGGCGTTTATCAATCTCATACAACTTCTGCCCCTTCTTTACATGACTGCCTTCTTTGAAATAGATACCCGTGATATAGCCTTGCACTTCCGCCAGCAGGTTCACCTGGCTCAATGCTGCCGTGGTAGAAGAATACCGGTCATAGTACACCACTGGTACTGCTTTTACCGTAAACAGGTTCACAGGCACTGGGCCGGGCGGTGGTGGCGTCTTGGGGCCGTCGCACGAAAGGAAAAGTACAGTGCTAATAAGAAACACGCTCAGTAATGACCTGTACATAAAGAGTTATTTTTTTAGTTCGTTAATGTGTTATATGAAATATTCCCTGCCGCTTTTTCCAGGTCTATCTTGCTCGATAACAATTGGAACAGGGCATTTGTATAGCCTACCTCCGCAGCTATCAGGTTAGACTCTGCTACGATCATGTTCAGGTAAGCCACTATGCCCTGCTTGTATTGCAGCGATACGATCCTGTATACGTTTTTCGCCAGCCGCTCATTGTCTTTTAGTATCTGCCAGTTATACAAATTACTTTTATAGTTGGCCATGGCTGTAGTGAACTCCGTGTTTATCTCAGACTTCAGGCTTACCTCTGCCCAGTTCACAATATCTTCCTGCAGCCGCGACCTGTGCACATTTTCCACCCTCGAAAAACCGGTAAACAAAGGCATGTTCAGCGATATGCCTATATATGAGTAAGGGTATGCGTTGGAAAAAAGATTAGAGAATGTATTGCTTTCGTATTCGTAATAATAGTTGTAAAACCCGGATACTGTCGGCAGAAAAGCCAGCCGGTAATAGTTGGTCTGTTCCCGTTGCAGCTTCCTGGCTGTTTGCAATTGCTGATATTCTATACGCTTTTCATATTGCATAGGCTGCATGGTATCGTAGTATATCTCCTGCATCATCTGCAAAGTGTCATAGGCTACATTGAATTGCTTTTCCGGAGGGTACCCCATCAGTTGTTTCAGCACAGCATATTGCGGCGTTACATTCTCTACCTGTTGTTTCAGTTGCGCCACAGAATTATTAAGCGTTATAATAGCCTCGTCATAATCAGTTTCATCCACTATACCCCCCACAAACTGATGATAAGTGTCCATGACATTCCGGTTCAGTCGCGCCGTATCTTCTTTCAGCACGCCTATCTGTTCCAGAGTCAGCAACAGGCTGTAAAACGATTTACTGATGCTGGAGACAAGAAATATTTTTGAACTGTCTGTAGCCTGGTCAGCAGCCGCCACATATAGTTTTGCGCTCTTCGCTGCAAAAAGCAACTGCGGATTGAAAATCGTCTGCGTAGCGCTCAATTCAGGTATCGCCGTATTCACTATTCCGGTACGTGTTTGTATAGGTGGCCCTCCGGGTACGGCTTGGTTGGCCACAAACGAGGTAGGCAACTGCTCATAATGGATCAGGTTGCCCGATAGGTTAACCTGCGGCAGCCAGCCCGACAAATTGATCGCATTGGTCGTTTTCGCGATAGATATATTGATCATTGCCTGGTTCAGCCCTGGCTGGTGCTTCAGCGCATATCCTATGCACTGGTTCAGCGTCAGCGACTCAACAGTGTCATTCCTGTTATTGTTTTGCGCAGCAGATCGCAGGCTGGTGCTCAGCAAAGCACCAAACAGCAACACAATACAGATCATCTTATCAAACTGTTTCATACAAAAAATATGCATCCGTGTATTCATCAGGCTTGCAGATTAGAAAATAAATAGCTTATGGCTGGAGTATTATAGCAATCAGGAGGTAGCAGCATATTGCAGGGAAAGCAATAAGCACCGCAGCAAAATCATACCAGTATTTTTCGGTGCCGTAGAAAGAGTGGCACACTGGTTACAACGGCTGGTTGTAAATGTAGGTTGTCGCCGGCTCTATGGCGACCATACATGAATAAGAGCGCAAATGTCAGAAGCAACGCAGGGGCCAGGAAGAATGTGGTTGGGTCAGTATCTGGAGATACGTGTATAACAGATTGCACCAATGGCACTATTTCCCGCTTTTCTCTGTAGCCTGTTTTTAATTTACTTTCTTCGGGCACATAAGCGGTAGTGCTATGCTTCAAATGCTGTAACTCTATGAGCCTTTTTACAGGACCGCACAAAACAAGCAGCAGCACTGCCATGAAAAACCATGCAGACCTGCTAAACATTGAATATGCTTTGAAGTTACCCCTCATCCGAAACCAAAAATACAGTAGAAACAACACCTGAAATCATAAATTTTAATATTTTTATTGTCATCTTTTATAACCACTTACTTTTTAATGTATTTGCTAAAAAAACGGAGCCATTTTATCAATGCACATCGGCACTTCCCATAAATAATAATGGGTCAGCCAAGGCCAACCCATTATTATTTAAGATTTTTTCAGGACAAATTACTGCAACAATACCCTCGATACATATATCCCCTGCGTTGTCCTTGCAGTCAGGAAATAAATACCTACCGGACGGTAAATAGTAACTTCTGTTTCCTTATTGGTCATTGTAGTGAATTCCTTTATTGTTTCACCCACCATATTCGTGATCACTACGTCTGCCTGTGTATTTTCATCAGACTGCAGGTTAACAGTGAACGAACCGCTGTTAGGGTTAGGGAATACTTTCAATTCCGTACCAATAGCCGTAGTCGGATTTACAGCAGAAACACAAGTACCACCCAGTGGCTTAACAGTGACTGTATGAGTAACAGTACCTGTTCCGCAAGCGTTGGTAACTGTATAAGATATAGTAGTACTGCCTGCTGTAACACCACTGATCACTCCGTTGGTTCCCGCCGTGGCAACACCAGTTGCTGAGCTCGACCATACACCGCCGGCTACTGCATCTGATAATATAATGTGCGTAGTAGTGCATACCACTGTAGGGCCTGTTATAGCCGTTGGTGTACCTGTAGTCACAGTTACTGTTGTAGATGCTGATCCGGTTGTTCCATCATTATAGCTGATAATTGCCGTACCCGCGCTTACCCCGGTTACTACGCCAGTGGAAGCCACAGTAGCTACCGAACTATTAAGACTGCTCCAGGTACCACCTGTAGTAGCATCGGTCAAAGCAGTTGTTGCACCCGTGCAAACAGTCATAGTACCGGTGATAGCAGGAAAACCAGTGGATTCATGTATAACCAGAGAAGTATTGTTCCAGAGATCGGTTGGACCTGCCAAACCATCGCCATTCACTGCATTGAGTGTTGCAAACGCCTTTACATCACCTGTACCTGCAACCGGCGCTATCCATGGTATATCAACAGTATATGTACTGCCGGTTCCACTCGCGACAAATGGTGCGCCATGCTCTGAAATCTTTATTCCGGCATACGTACCAACATGCGATACGCCTATACCGGCGCTCAATGTACCCTCGTTAACCGTAGTGCTGCCACTCTTCATAACAGCAAGCTGGAACCCGAATTTCGGCAACGAAGTACCTCCGGTGTTATTGCCTGTAATTCTGAGTTTGTACGCAGTGCCGCCCACATAATTGGTAATTAACACAGTACCCGTAGCGGCATCATAAAGCTGTATAGTAACTGTTATTGACGGAGATGCAACTGTACTATGGCAGAGACCGCTGCCGCAGCCCACTGCAGCTCCGCTGGCGCCGGTGCAATCCAATCCACTGGCAAAGCCGGGGCCGGTAGAATTACTTGACAAAACTGTGTAGCACAACAAGCCAACCAGCGGCAAGAGGATAAATGTCTTTTTCATATTTTATTTTGATTTACTGATTTATGCGGTGAAAAAATGTTTTTAAACGTATGAGGCCGGTAAATGTAGCTACATTGTTTCCAGCAAATTTAGTGCCGAAAAGCAAACAACCAAAAAATAAAATGATAAACAAGCTTAAATCTTCATTAAATCGGTAGCAAATAACGACAAACCCGAAAACCATTGTCTTCAGGCATTCTCCGCATCTTTTAGATGGAAACAGATAGCAGCCACGGGCTCAACTCCGCAGTATTTTTATCAATTGTTTATTCGGCAGGTTATGGCATCAACTGTCTGTTAATAAACAAAATTTGAACTTAATTATAAGGCGCCGCTTCTCATTCACTCCGGCACTATACTTTCTTCTAAAAACACAAGTACCTTTGCCCCAATGATACGGATAGGAAAAATTGTTGCCACGCATGGTATTGGTGGGTCATTGATATTCACGCATGTTGTTGGCAACTCCAATTGGCTGAAGAAGGAGCATATACTACATGTAGAAATGCAGAAAGGCAGTTTTATCCCCTACTTCATCGCACAGTGCAAAAGCTCAGGTCCTAAAGAATACCAGATCAATATAGAAAATATAGACAGGGTCGAAGACGCTAAAAAACTGGTAACCAAGCATGTCTATGTCGATGAGTCCGTGCTGGCAGACTATGCACGGCAATCCCCGCTCCTCTGGATAGGGTTTATGGTCACAGACAAGCACAGCGGGCAGTTAGGCCCTATTGATGACGTAATGCAAACCGGCAGCCAGTGGCTGGCCAAGCTCACCTACAAAGAAAAGGAAGTATTGATCCCTCTCATTGACGAGACTATCGAGAAACTGGACATTAAATTAAAAACATTGAGCGTAAACCTCCCTGATGGCTTGCTGGAGGTGTATCTGAATGTATAATTATACTAAATGAGAATAGACATAATCACCGTTTTACCTGAGCTGCTGGAAAGCCCTTTCAGTCATTCTATTATGAAGCGGGCACAGGAAAAAGGCCTGCTGGAAGTACTTACCCACAACCTGCGAGACCATACCCCTTATAAACAAGGCCAGGTTGACGATTACCAGTTTGGCGGTGGCGCGGGCATGGTTATGATGCCGGAACCGCTGGCTATTCTTATAGAATTGTTACAGAAAGACCGCAAATATGATGAGGTGATCTACATGACGCCGGATGGCCCGCTATTTAGCCAGAAGGCCGCCAATACCCTGTCCCTGAAAGAAAACATAATGATCATCTGCGGACATTACAAAGGCATTGACGAGCGCATAAGAGAACACTATGTGACCATGGAAATATCAATAGGCGATTACGTACTGAGTGGTGGCGAACTGGCCGCTGCGGTAGTAGTAGATGCCATTGGCAGGTTGTTACCCGGTGTACTGAATGACGAAACCTCTGCCCTCTTCGATTCCTTCCAGGATGGCATGCTGGCCCCACCGGTCTATACCCGCCCCGCTGACTTCCGTGGCTGGAAAATACCCGATGTACTCCTCTGCGGCGACCCTAAAGTAATATCCGAATGGCGCCATGAACAGTCGCTGAAAAGAACAGAGGAACGCAGGCCGGGATTATTGGAAGAATAAGTCTTTTGCGAAGCCATCACAGCAACTGAATTTTTCATTGAAAAATCTGTAATTTTGTATTGTGATACAAAGGGAGCATATATTACAATTAATAAAACAGTCCGTATCAGTTACAGACCCCGGGGCTACACTGATTTTATACGGCTCCTATGCCCGTGGTGATTTCAGGCCCGACTCTGATATAGACGTCCTTGTGCTCATTGATAAGGATAAAGCGGCAATGGATGACTGGAAAAGAATAACATCTTCATTAAACAAAATCGAATTAGATACAGGAATTATTATCAGTCCGTTTTTGTCATCTAAAAAGGACTGGGCATCTCATAAAGTAACACCTTTCTACGAAAACGTAAATAGGGAGGGTATAGCTTTATGAATAAACAGGAAAAGACGGAATTAGTAAAGTACAGAATTGCAAAAGCGAGGCAAACACTGAACGAAGTACCTATACTGATTCAAAGTAATTTCCTGAATAATGCCATTAATAGACTGTATTACGCATGTTTTTATGGCGTAAGTGCGTTGCTTCTTGACAGAAATATACAGGCTAAATCACATGCTGGAACAAAACAAATGTTTGGGCTACATTTTGTAAAGACAGGCATTTTAACTGAAGAAGCAAATGATTTTTTCAAGCTTGTGTTTGAGCTAAGACATACAGGCGATTATGATGATTATATTGTTTTTGATTTAAAGGAAGTTACTTCATTGTTACAACCGGCAACAGATTTTATCACTCAAATCGAGGCGATTTTATCTAAAGATTGAAGAAAACCTACGTTGCCTATAATAAATCTTGATTTTTTTGTGTAAAACATAAATTTATTGTTACCTTTGCAGTCCGAAAAAATCATAAAACAATGCAAGCAGTAGCTTTTATACACGAACAACTTACCGGTAATAAAGAATTCCCTAAGTTTAAGGCTGGGGATAACGTAACCGTTAACTATAAGATCATAGAAGGTAACAAAGAGCGTATCCAGTCTTTCAAGGGCGATGTATTGAAGCGCCAGGGCCGTGGATTTACGCAGACTTTTACGGTACGTAAAATGTCTGACGGTGTAGGCGTTGAGCGTCTGTTCCCGCTTTTCTCCCCAAACATTGAGTCTATCGTACTCAATAAGTCTGGCCGTGTACGCCGTGCCAAGCTGTTCTATCTCCGTGAGCGCCAGGGCAAGTCTGCACGTATCAAGGAAAAGAAACAGATCCACGCTTCAGCGAAAGTTGCAGCAAAAGCATAAGCATTATCATAAGCTATATAAGAAGGATACACATTTGTGTATCCTTTATTTTTTTCGGATATTGGATGTCAGAAAATGTTTGCTTATGAAACCGGCAGTGCTCTTTTTGATCGTTTTGTACTGCCTGGCAGCAGAGTGCGCTTTCGGCCAGAATAACCTCCACGATATCCGGCTCGGCAACGTAAAGAACTCGGTGACTACCTACCGAAAAGCCGGTGAAAAAGAAGTAATTACTACCTACAACTCCATACTGGAAAACCCGAGGATGATCTATGAAGCGTCTGCATGTACGGTCACTCATTTCGAGATCACCATCATACCAAGAGGCGCTGATCTGTACGGGCCATTTAACATTGAGGGCAACGAACTCCCCATCCATATTATAGAATACCTGCGCAAAAAACAAGACGAGGGTAAGCCGGTAAAGATGGCTATAGATGCCTTTCAGCTAAGCTGCAATGGGAAAAAAGAAGTAAATAATGGCACCCTGTTTTACGTGTGTAAATAAGGCCTGTAGCGGTTAATTCACTCCATGAAACCTATTACCAGCTCCGCGCACTGAGCGTCAGAAAGGCCCAGCCATGCGCTCGTCACCAGGCTGGCAGTTGACGTATAACCCGTTATGCTCACCAGTTCCAGGTCGCCTTGCTCATTCCGGCCATGGTAGCCGGAGTTTAATATCTTGCCCGCACGCCCTATCACAAAAGTGCTGGTAGCCACATTACCAAAAATATCAGAGATATCGTCCCTTCTCATCGGGTTAGATGAAGGCCTCACCCTTATGGCAAAAGTTTCCGCATCCTCATCCGGATAATCGTCATATTCTATGGCCTCAATTACAGCCCAGTAAAATCCACCATCCATATCTACTCCCTGTTCCGGTATGTCTATCCGTATATGGTCTCCCTTACGGGCGCGCCTGTTCACCGCCCGCCCATGACTGTCTGTCAGCTTAAAACTGGCGTCAGCTATACCGCTGAACTTTTTCCAGTTATTTACGTCCAGCAGCCTTTCTTTGGCGTCAACAAACCAGTCTTCGGCATCTGCGATAGTCTTAGTCAGAATGCTGTGGGTGATGTCTTTCTCCTGGCCTTCTTCCTGCGTAGGGATAAGATAATGTTGCTCCTGCATACAATACGGTCTTTAAACGATATATAGAAAATTCCGTGCCAAACTTTTCAAATCAGCCCAAAATGCAGAAAAAAAATGCAAATCCCGCGCCAGTAAAGGACTTTAATTTTAAAAAACAAGGCCGATATAGCTACATAAGTAGAATTTCGTAGCAAAACTATGGCTGCTACAGCCTACTTTTGACCAAAAAACAGTTATGGGCATTGCAGACAGGCTTTTTAATATGAAAACAGAACAGGCCGCGGCCAATCTCAAGGCAGGACAGGAATTCCTGGCGACCAACAAATCAAAGGCGGGTGTGATAGAATTACCCAGCGGCCTCCAGTACGAGGTAATTAAGGAAGGAAGTGGCCCTAAACCCGCTGTAAACAACAAAGTGACCTGCCACTACCACGGCACGCTCATAAACGGCACCATATTCGATAGTTCTGTTCAAAGAGGCCAGCCAGCGGTATTTCCACTCAACCAGGTCATAAAAGGCTGGACAGAGGGCGTGCAACTGATGGGCACAGGCAGCAAATGGCGCTTCTTCATACCACCTCACCTCGGTTATGGCGACAGGCAGGTTGGTTCGCACATCGGACCAAACAGTACACTGGTATTCGAGGTAGAACTATTGAGCATCAACTAAACAACCGGCCTTCAACTAATTACATCCCGCTAAACAATTCCGGAATATGAAAAAGATACTGTTCTTAGCACTTATAGCTACATCCTTGCGCTCTACGGCCCAGACTATTGACCAGTATCTTGAGAGTATCCGGAATAACAGCGCAGAACTGACTGCATTCTTCTCCCAAATGCCAAAGGGAGGCGACCTGCATAATCACTATAGCGGATCGGTTTATGCCGAGACGTACATTGATTATGTAGTAGGGCAAGACTATGTGATCAATACAAATACGCTTGAAGTAAGGACCACAGCACCTGCTAACGATGACAATTGGGTACATTTTTCAAAGCTGAACACCAGTGGCCAGCTACCCGCTTACAAAGAAAAGCTGATGCAGAAATGGTCGGTAAAGGATTACAATGGCATAAGTTATCCATCTGACAAACAATTCTTTGAAACATTCTCGGGCTTCGGTATCGCTAACAATAGCCAGGCGCGGCTGGATACCGGCATCCTGGAATTGAAGAGACGAGCACAGAAAGAAAATGTCAGCTACATAGAGACCATGTTTACTACCATTCATTGCAGCAACCTGAACTCAATAGACACCAGCTTTAATTCACGGTTGGAAGACGCACTGAACAAACGCGATGAAGCATTGACCACCTCATTGTTGGAGCAATTATACCTGCAGATTGAACAAAAAGGAGCAAAGGGCTGTGCCATATCATTTAACAGTGAAGTTGCCGACATGCACCAATCCCTGCATATCGACGACTCATCCTTCACGATGCGGTATCAAAACTATGTGACCCGTGTAGTGCCACCGCTGGAAGTATTTAAGAGCCTCGTCCTTTCATTCGAATCTGCAAATACAAGCCCGCTCATAGTGGGTGTGAACATAGTAGCGCCCGAAGACAACGAAGTGTCTATGAGGGACTACTGGCTGCATATGCAGATGTTCCGCTTTTGCCACAGCAAATTCCCCAACGTGAAGTATGCCATGCACGCCGGCGAGCTCACCCTGGGCCTGGTAAAACCTGAAGACCTGACCTGGCACATTAATGAAGCTGTACACACCGCGGGGGCAAACAGGATAGGCCATGGCGTGGATATGCCTTACGAGCACAACTGCTATGACCTATTGCAGTACATGGCTAAGAACGATATAGCTATAGAAATAAACCTGTACAGCAATGAGTTCATTCTGAAAGTACAAGATGACAAACACCCCATCTCCCTCTACCGCGAATTCAAAGTACCTATTGTCATCTGTACCGATGACGCGGGTGTGCTCAGAAGCAATCTCACTCAGCAATATGTATTGCTGGCCAAACGCTATAAAGACATCTCCTACTCAGATATTAAACGCTACGTATTCAACAGCATAGACTATAGCTTTATAGAAGAAGATTCAATCAAGGAGAAACTAAAAACCGACCTGAAAGCCCGTTTCAGAACGTTCGAAAAAGAATTCATCGCTACCCACCAGAACTAATGGCAGCACTTCAACAAAAGAAGAAGGTGGCGCCTGCTACAGCACTACCTTTCTTCAACCGTGATAACCGACTTTACCTTGCGGAACAATCGGGCTTACAGTCATTGTCATAAGCATGTACTGGTCCGTATTTTACCGGGGGCTGTGATGTCTCCTGGATCTTCATCATGCTCGTATCTACAGGTGGTGTAACAGCGGGTATATCCAGCGGATAGTAATTATAATATCCATTCCGGGGGTAATTACCCATGTAAGTACCTTCCGTGCGATACTCTATATTGCCTTTGTCGTCATACATTATGCCGGGACATTCCGTCACCTGGATGTTGTGCTGCGTGTAGCTATAACATGCTGGTCGCCACGAAGATTCCTTAGCCATTACGGCTAAATTGTTAGTGCCATTTGCACTCCTGTTCACCGGCGTCGTCTTATGCGTTACTGCCACTTTATGATGCACCACTGGCTTCTTAGCGCAGCAGCAACTCTTGGTATCCTGGGCGTAGCTGCCGGCTGCGGTAAAGCCTGCCAGCATTGCCAATAATAATATCCGTTTCATACGATTCCATTTTGTTCCGGCTTATAACCTAAAAATCCCGCGCCACAGAACACTAATGAAATGTGAAGAATCAGTACAAATACCAATACCGGAGAATTTGTACTTTTGCCGGATGAAAAAAATAGCAATAGCTGTAATAGCTACTACCCTCGCTTTAGGATGGACATCCTGTAAGAAAAAATCCCCTGCTCCCCCAGCCGACGTCTTCTATCCGGCGGGCATACATGCCAAAATAAATGGAGTAGCCTGGACCGCACAATACGTGAACATGACCAGCCTTACCAGTAACGGCAATTACAACGTAGAATTCGATGGGCCGGACAGTGCTACCAATGAAACCATATCCATCACACTGCCTAACTTCAGCGGTAAAGGCGTGCACAACCTTACTACCACCAGCGTAGATAAAGCATACTATTCACTCGACACTAACTTCAGTTCTGTACCAGTATGGGCTACAACAGGCCAGGTGACCATAACTGCCATCACAGATACCAGCATGGATGGCACATTCTACTTTACAGCAGGCAGCAAAACGATCACAGAAGGAACATTCAATGTCAACTTCTGAATAGCGGCATAAACAGCGCATCAGTAAGGGCAATAAATCACCCCGGCAGGTGTTAGTGGATTAGGTGGTTTTAAATTACATTTGAACTCTAAACAATAAACAATCATGCAAGCCTGGAAAGATTATCAATCCCAAAATAAAGACCGCTTTCTCAATGAGCTCCTCGACCTGCTGCGCATACCATCCGTGAGCGCAGACAGCAAGTATAAAAACGACGTAGCGCGTTGCGCGGAAGCCGTAAAAACGCATATGCTCAAGGCCGGTTGCGATAAAGCTGAAGTATGCCCTACCGCAGGCCATCCAATAGTCTATGGCGAAAAACTGATAGACCCTAAGTTACCCACCATACTCGTATACGGCCACTATGATGTGCAGCCACCCGACCCGCTGAACCTCTGGACCAGCGGCCCGTTTGAACCGGTGATCAAAGACGGCAAAATATATGCACGCGGCGCCTGCGACGATAAAGGCCAGATGTTCATGCACATAAAAGCGCTGGAGGTAATGGCAAAGACAAACACCCTGCCCTGCAACGTAAAAGTGATGATAGAAGGCGAGGAGGAAGTAGGTTCTTCCAACCTCGGTCTCTTCCTTGAGAACAACAAGGAAAAACTGAAAGCCGACATCGTGCTTATATCAGACACCTCTATGATCAGCATGGAAAGCCCATCTATAGAGAGCGGGCTGCGCGGCCTCGCCTACATGGAAGTAGAAGTGACCGGCCCCAACCGCGACCTGCATAGCGGCGTATATGGCGGCGCGGTAGCCAACCCTGCTACCATACTCTGCCAGATGATCGCATCACTGCACGATGAGAACAATCACATCACCATACCCGGCTTTTACGACAAGGTAGAAGAGATGACCGCAGACGACCGCAAGGCCCTCAATGCCGCCCCTTTCAACCTTGACGAGTATAAAAAGGAACTGGGCGTCAAAGAAGTATGGGGCGAAAAAGGCTATACTACCCTTGAGCGCACCGGCATACGTCCTACGCTGGAAGTAAACGGCATCTGGGGCGGCTATACCGGCGAGGGCGCCAAAACCGTGCTGCCATCAAAAGCCAACGCTAAAATATCCATGCGCCTGGTACCTAACCAAAACTCTACGGAAATATCAGAACTGTTTGCCAGCCACTTCAGGAAGATAGCGCCCGATACAGTGACTGTAAAAGTGACTGCACATCATGGTGGCGAGGCGGTTGTGACGCCGACAAATTCACCCGCTTACAAAGCTGCGGCAAAGGCCATCCTCACTACGTTCGGGAAAGAGCCTATACCTACGCGCGGTGGCGGCAGCATACCTATCGTAGCATTGTTTGAGAAAACACTGGGCCTTAAAACTGTACTGCTCGGCTTTGGCCTCGACAACGATAACATCCACTCTCCGAATGAGAAGTACGATGTCTTCAACTACTACAAGGGCATCGAAACAATACCCTACTTCCACAAGTTCTTTACTGAGTCTTTCGGGAAGTAATATCTCCCTTACTACATTATATCGGGCGAAGCCAAAAGCTTCGCCCGATTTTTATTACCCCAACTACTGCTCTGCTGCCAGTGGGTTCACATTGTTGAGCCCATAGTAATACATACCCTGGTAGCCGGGATAGAACCCTGCTATTTGCAACTGTGTACTGCTGCTCAGCACCTGCTGCAGGTCAGCAATGGAGGCGATCTCGTTATTATTTGCTCCGGTTATTACAAACCCCTTCTTCATCTGTGTCTGCTTAGCCAGCGGCCCATTGCCCAGGTCAGTGATCATGACCCCGCCCATATTATACTTAGCCTTTTCAGTCTCGGTGAGGGGCCGCACAGTAGCCCCCAGCAATGTCGATGCAGCGCCTGCCTTGATGATGGCGGTAGTGCCATTCATATTGGTGAGTTGCACGGTGGCAGTATTTTCTTTGCCGCTGCGCAGGTAAGTAACGCTGATGTTATCACCCGGCTGAAAGTGTGCTATCTGCCCCTTGATCTCCGGCTCATCATTCACGGCTATGCCATTGATCTGCGTAATAAAATCACCCTTAGCCAGGCCCGCTTTCGCGGCTCCGCTATTGGGCAATACACCATTCACGTACACGCCTTCACTCTTGTCGAGTCCCAGCTCTGCAATCTTGTCAGGGCTGGCAGACCTGCCATCAATGAACTCGATGCCCATGTATGCCCGCTGTACAGAACCATACTTCATCAGGTCGTTAACTGCCTTACGTACTATATTAGAGGGTATAGCATAAGAGTAGCCTGCATAAGAACCGGTAGGCGATGCAATGGCTGAGTTGATGCCTATCAACTGGCCGGAAGTATTCACCAGCGCTCCGCCACTATTACCGGGATTAACTGCCGCATCTGTCTGAATAAATGACTCTATGGCAGACTGCCCCTTATTGATACCGATGGAGCGGCCCTTAGCACTGATGATGCCGGCCGTGACAGTGGCATCGAGCGACAGCGGATAACCTACCGCAAGCACCCAGCTACCCAGCTTAGCTTCATCACTGTTACCGAACTCCATGTAGTCCAGCCTCTTATTGCCATCCTCTACTTTCAGCACGGCTATATCAGTTAGCGGGTCGGTGCCTATCACCTTAGCCTTGGCGCTATAACGGTCATTAAAGGTCACAGTTACCTCATTGGCATTCTCTACCACGTGGTTATTGGTAACGATATAGCCATCAGTAGAGATGACAACGCCCGAGCCTGACTCCTGTGCGCCGGGGATATAGTACTGCTGTGCGCCAAACATCTGGCTGAATATGTCATTACGGCTGGCAGTGACTGTGCGCCCGTTAATGGTAGTCTTGATATGCACCACAGCTTTCACAGAGGCTTCAGCGGCCCCCTCAAAATTGACAGGAGCCGCACCGGCAGGGCCACTATAAGCCGCATACTTTACCGTGACCGGCTTACCTCCTTCCGAGGCTCCGAAGTAAGGTGTTTTAGTCTCAAAATGCGATACCGCGAAAAATGTCATAACAGATGTGAGCGCGGCTGTCAGAACGACGGGAACGAGTTTGTAATTCATAGTTTATCCTTTTAAAAAGTTATTGTACTCAACCTTCTCTATCAAAATTAAAACCAACCTATATTAGAAAAACGTTAAAAGAACTTACAAAAAAGTTAAAGTGATATGCGCCCCTTCAGCGGCAATTATGTAATTTACCAGCCATGAAGCGTCTGCTCCTCATTCTACTGCTACTTTCCCCTCTGCTCAGTACAGGGCAGGCAGTACGTGGCGTCAGCTACTTCTCGAAAGACAGCCTGCCGAGATACCTCACCCACAACTGGCGGTTCCATGAGGGCGACTCCGCAGCATGGGCTGCACCCGGCTATAACGATTCAGCTTGGGTGATCCTTTCCGCCCCTGACATGCGGATAAAAAACCGTGCTGAAAATGCCAGCGACACCTTCAACAGTATTGGCTGGCTCAGGCTGCGCTTCTTGGCAGATACTGCACTTACCGAAAAACCGCTCGTCATAGAAGTAACCCAGTACGGCGCATCGGAAATTTACTTAGACGGCAGGAAGGTAGCTACGTACGGCACTATCAACGGCCCGGACAGCAGCCCGTATGGAACAACATAGCGAAGCAGGCAAAGTGAACATATCAGCAACGACATACGAACTCATCAAAGACCACTTCGTATGCACACATCGCGGCCAGATAACCGCCAAGAACAAGGGAGACATGAACATGTACTTTGTAGAGAAAGCCAAAGCTTAAAAATCTGCAACTATCATTCCACCGAGTCACGACCTATAACTGTCCAGTCATAGCCGCCAAAGCCTTTGGCGATCCATTTGTCCATCTCCGCGGCTATGGCCGGAATGGCCATCAAATGCCTGTTGCCACGGGCAGCGCCGTCTATCATAAGGCCGGCATCCTTACGTGCCATATCCAGTTCCCATGACGGCTGCTCAAAACGGCCCGAGGTGATTTTCTTCAACCGCGCAGGCAGCATAGCCACCGGATTCCACGAATCGAATAGCGTGCTAACCTCTGCAGGCGTCACGCCAATGGCAGTACCCAGTGCCAATGTATCTGCCACACCCGCAGTGAGCGCAATGAGGAATAGATTGCCAATGAGCTTGATGCCGGCGGCCTTATTATTCTCCGTGCCGAAGTTCATGACCTTGCCGGTCATCTTCTCCAACTGCGGCGTGATACGCTTAACTATCTCCTGATCGCCGGAGACCAGCATGGTGCCGGTACTTTCCAGCGCATTCTGTGGGCCCATGAATACGGGCGCGTGCACATAAGTATATCCCCTGCCCTTCCATAACTCCGTACGCTCTGCAGCGCCGTGCGCGGAAGTAGTAGTATGATCTATGATGGTGACGCCGGGTGCAAACCCTGCACGGGCCTGCTCCAGCACTTCGTTCACTACCCCATCGTCTTTGAGGGTGATGTGTATGACGCTGGCACCGCGTACTGCATCGGCTACATTATCAAACGCTTTCGCGCCATCGGCTTCCAGCGCTGTAGCCTTGGCGGCAGTGCGGTTCCATACCTGTACGCTCTCACCTTTCTTCAGCATGGCCTTAACAAAGTTAGACCCGAGCAAACCCATTCCTATAAATGCTATCATGACTTTAAGATTTTATGATCAAATGTAGGCATTTGCCACACAGCCGAAAAGAACGTTAACACAACTGCCTTCCAACCACGGCCATACCAGACCTTAACCAATCATTTACTAAAATATATGCTTACAGATAAAGATAATACTATGAAAACAACTATTTTAGAACTTTGTGGGCAAAACACACAACTGGCTGTAGCATGGAATTTGAAAAAATGAAAACTTTTATACTGGCAAAACTCAAAAAAGAATTGCCCAAAAGCCTCAGCTACCACAGCATTGTGCACATACGCGATGTATACAACTCTGCCAAAAAACTGGCGCGGCTGGAAAAGGTGAAAGGCGAAGACCTGACACTATTACTAACCGCAGCACTCTTCCACGACTCGGGATTCCTGTGGCAGCCATACGAGCATGAAATGACCTCCTGCGAGATAACGAGGAAATACCTGCCGGAATATGGCTACACCAAGGCGCAGATAGAACGTATCTGCGGTATGATAATGGCTACCCGCGTACCACAAACCCCCTACAACAAGCTGGAGGAACTGATATGTGACGCCGACCTGGACTACCTGGGCCGTGACGACTTTTTCAAGATAGGCGACTGGCTCTATAAAGAAATACGCATGTACGGCATACTGGACAGCGAGGACGAATGGAACCAACTCCAGATCCGCTTCCTGGAGAAGCACCACTATTTTACACCATCGGCTATAAGTCTGCGCAAGGCGAAGAAGGATGAACACATAGAGATGCTGAAAGCCAAAGTGAAGACGGTGTAAAGCGAGAGCGGACAGTGAGCATGATTATTTGTTATATAGACTCATGCTATATAACAATGAAAGCAAAATCACAACTAAAATACCTATCTTTGCAGTGCTAAGGAGTTTTTCGCCTGCATATCTCATCCCATGATGGGTGTTGCCAGTACTGGCACGGGGGCTGAAGGATTTTTTAGCTTTTTTTATTCTTCATCCTCCCCATATAAATTCAATACAGTTTCGTACTTGTTTTTTAACGCTTCAAAATAGCGGTTTTCGCCCTTTAACAGATTTCTTTGAACCGCCCATATCAGGTAGTCAATAATACTTAATTCAGGCATTTCTGTGCTTGGTGCGATCTCTAAATTGAACTTTATGTCCTCTGCATTATTTACTTTACCCGCCAGGGCTTGGGCAACCGCTTTCTGGAAATAATGTAATGAGTTATTGCCTCTTTGCGAAAGATAAAGGTTATAGTGCCGACTTGGATTATTGAGTCGGCCATTCAACAAGTGATGTAGCACATCAAAATAAAATTCTGTTGGGTTATTATTATGCTTCCGATTGAAAATGTTCAGGTCCTTTTTGGCAACAACTATATGGGCTTTATAGCCATCAAGGTTGCGCAACAGCTCAAAGAACTTTGCCCGGATTTCAGGATGATCCCCACGGGCGTGAACGTACCAGCGTTTGTCTGCCGCTATAGACGGTATAGAGTTGTACAACGGGTCTGTGTTGATGGCATCCATAAAATTCACTACCGCTCTCCGTAGTGCTTTTCTATCATCCGTTTCAATCATACCTATAATGAGATAAGGTTGAAAACCTTCTGTGCCCACCAACAGCTTTTTACGATTTCCATAGAACGCGGGATCACCGCTTTCATCAATAAAAAAGTAGGATTTACGAATATTGTCGGATGCTGACATAAGCTATCTGATGAACTTAATAATAACGTGTTGATATACTTGCAAAGTACTATAAAAAACACAACCGGTCAGTATTGTCCAACTGCTCAAAATTTTCAGTCTGGCGCGAGTCTTCCGACAGGATGACTCGTGTCTCCGCAAATCAGCCAGTCTGTGACTGGAATTCGACGAACTCAGTTGATGAACCGCAACCAACTGCCACAAAACTCCGCCCATTTTACCACGAAAAATAAAACTTATCCACAAATTTCAATCTCAAAAAGCAGATATCCACAATTTATTTTTGCTCCGTATCCAGCCACCACCGCATATTTCAGCGTTTTAAAGCGCGTTTTTTGTGGGTATCTTTCGTTTGCGCGTTTTGTTTTCCTCATTTACTTTTGTTACCCAAAATTTTTTTTTAACTGATAAAACTAAAGTTTATGAAAACAACACAGCACGAGAATGCGCGCAACCTCTATCTCCAGACAAGCCTCAGCAAAACACAGATTGCAGAGCTGCTCGGTATCAGCCGCACCACCATCTACAACTGGGCCAACCAGGGCAACTGGGAGCGCCTGCGCAAAAGCGCGCAGCACATGCCCGCCATCATTTCAGAGAAGTTGTACTACGTCCTCGGACATCTGGCAGACAACTTATTATCAGAGCATCGCGTCATGAAGCCATGTACCCGCAGCGAAGCAGAGACGATTTACAAACTCACACTCTCCATCAACAAACTCAAGAACCGCGCTACACTCAACGAGAGCATGGAAGCATTTCAGTCCCTGCTCGACCAGGTAAAACACACCGACCCTAAGCTCGCAGAACAAATTGCGCCGCACATGTCTGAGTATTTTACAAGACAGTCATCTATCTATAGTTACACCCATGCGCCCGCTAATTTCAACAGCATGGGTTTCACTCCCATCCCATCGATCAATGAGGACGACTCCAGGCTGGATCTTGAAGAAAGATTCCGGATGGAACAGGAACAGCACGATGCCATGTACCCTCCCTACACCGAAGAGCAAGCCGCCGCCGCAGATGCCGAAGCCGCAGCCAACGGCCAGGCAGAAATGACCGACGAAGAAAAAGAAGCCGCCATCAAAGCATACTTCCAGCAGCAGGATCAGGAAGAGCAGTCCACCCCTCAGGAGGTCATCAGCTACGAAACCTATCTCCGTCAGCACGGCACCCCTGAGCAGATCCAGAACGCCATCGAAATGGGCCTCTTCCCATCCACCAACCCTGACTCCCAAAACCGGGCAGCATAACAGATTTAAGGGAATTAAGTTACAACCCCGGTAGGGGTTGACTATGAATAGCCCCGGGTGAAATCCGGGGGTAAAAACGAAAGTAAGGGGGACAATCTGTAAGGGCAAAACCCGACAACGGTTGTGATCACAACGATGGATACCACCTATCGAATTCGAAACAACGCCGATACGCCCTGAAAGGGCAAAATCCCACAGCGGTGGGCATCGCCCATCGATATAACGTGGGGTGGGCATCGCCCATCGGGATCACAACTCTGGGCATCGGAATCACAGGGATGGGTACCACCTATCGAATTCGAAACAACGCCGATACGCCCTGAAAGGGCAAAATCCCACAGCGGTGGGCATCGCCCATCGATATAACGCGGGGTGGGCATTGCCCATCGGGATCACAACGCTGGGCATCGCCCATCGGAATCACAAGGATGGGTACCACCTATTGAATTCGAAACAACGCCGATACGCCCTGAAAGGGCAAAATCCCACAGCGGTGGGTATCGCCCATCGATATAACGAGCATCGGGATCACAACGTTGGCGCCCATTGGGATAACGCGGGGTGGTATCTGTGTTGTTTCGGATGTTAGCGCAGCGCATCCGGAACTGCTGGTAAAAACCGTTCTC
>Ga0206949_1009_pt1 | contig 72370 bp, 56 predicted proteins | sample Alteio_BWOrgHeat_40_FD_153240 | JGI IMG/M metagenome (GOLD analysis project Ga0206949, IMG submission 153240) | Enriched cells from forest soil in Barre Woods Harvard Forest LTER site, Petersham, Massachusetts, United States -... | ecosystem: Environmental > Terrestrial > Soil > Temperate forest >...
CCGATCCCGCATTGCTCTTGAAAAGTTTCTTCACCGCGCCGCTACCCAGTATGCACACGTATGCGCCTGACTGTATCTCCGAGGTAGAGAAGTTACGGCCCTGGTCCAGCTTGGTATCGGTAACGGTCGTGAACTCATTAGGTGTAGCAGCAGAGGAAGCAGAAGGACTGTTCCGCGTGATCAGGAAGCTGCCGCTGGGCACGGCAAACAACTTCACCGTGACGCAGAACAACGACCTCGTGAATGTGGTGCTGGACAGCATTAAGTATATACAGTGGGCAGCGGTGATCATTGGTATCATTACGCTGCTGGGATCGGTGATCGGGTTAATGAATATCATGCTGGTATCGGTAGCTGAACGGACCAGGGAGATAGGTGTGAGCAAGGCACTAGGGGCACGCTCATCGGCAATAAAGAGGCAATTTCTAACAGAGTCTATCATGATCAGTGTGATGGGTGGCGTGGTGGGCGTAATATGCGGTATGTGCGTGGGTAATGTAGTAGGTATATTCTTCAAGATAGGGTTTGTGGTGCCCTGGCTATGGATAATGGTAGGGGTGAGCCTATGCGCTTTAGTAGGCATCATATCCGGCATATACCCGGCCATTAAGGCATCGAAACTGGACCCGATAGACGCGCTGAGATACGAGTAATATTATAGTGACACCTTAACTATAAACGTGGACGAAGCGTCCTGTAATCCAACCTAAAAAGCGGATAATCAATAAAGCACGCAGTTCCAAACCTCGCCGGTAACTACCGTATCATATCCCGTGCATGTATTCTTAGCGTTAGTCTTGTATTGATAACCTAAATCCTTAGTGTAAACAACTGAACCATTGAACGTACAACCACAGTGATACTCCTTCTCGCAAGAGACGAAAGAGAACGAACAGAAAAGGATAATAATAACAGTAAGAGTTACCTTTCTCATCTTTGGGCGGTTGTTAGATAAAGAGCGAATTTAGTTTAATTATCTTTGAAGGAAGAAACATTAGATATTTTTTTATTCAGCAATGAATCGTTCCTTTAAAAATAGAGTGACAAGATAATAAAAAATGGAAAAACTACTCATAAAACAAGCCACAATTACTGACATACCCCTGATAAAAAAACTGGCGATGCAGGTGTGGCCGCAAACTTACACCCCAATAGTAGGCGCCGAACAAGTGGCCTATATGCTGGACAAATTTTACTCCCAGGCCTCACTGGAACAACAAATGGGTGAAAAAAACCACTGGTTCCTGATCTGCTACTCTGATGGCCTACCCATAGCTTTTGCATCATGGGCGGAGCTGGAGACGGGCATCTACAAACTACACAAGCTCTATATAATACCTGACCAGCAAGGCAAGGGGGCAGGGCGAGCGATCATTGACTATATAACCGGGCAGATAAAACAACTACACGCAACAGCATTGCACCTGAATGTGAATCGCTATAATGATGCAGCTATGGCCTTCTATGAAAAAACCGGATTCGCCAGTTTTAAAGAAGAGGATATAGACATAGGCAACGGCTACTACATGAATGACTATGTGCTGCGATTGCCACTATAAGCCTTAGTGCGGGAGTATCACCACCTGCGCACGGTATGTAGCATCACCTGCATCAACCCTGACGATATAGTTACCAGCCGCGAGCGCGCTTAATGCAAACGTAACATTCTGCGCACTTGTGCCAACTACATTACGAGTGGCCACTACATTGCCTACCATGTCTACCACTGCTATGGATGCACCATTGCGGGTCCCAGGTACTGATACTGTGAAGGAGCCGGCAGAAGGATCCGGGAATACTTTAAGCGCAGCAGCACCTGCAACCTGTGGTACTGCATTGACAATAGTGGACGGACCTACCAGGCGGATGACATTGTTGCTCATATCTGCGATATAGACAAGGCCGTTGCCATCGACTGCTACTGACGCGGGTGAATTCAACTGCGCATTTACAGCCAGGTGACCATCGCCAAAATAGCCTGACGAATGAATACCTGCAATAGTATTGATGATGCCTGAAGTGTTGACCTCACGTACATTGTTATTGCCCTGATCTGCGATGTACACATTGCCCGGACCATCAACTGCAACACCTGTTGGGTAATCGAGCATTGCGGACACAGCCGCACCACCATCACCACCAAAACTTGCCACACCATTCCCTGCGTAAGTGCTTATGGTATCTTTTGTATTGACCATGCGAATGACATTGTTGGCTACATCTGCTATGAATATATCGCCCGCAACATCTACAGCAACACCAGAAGGATAGTTGAGCTTTGCAGCGGAGGCAGGGCCTTTATCGCCGGTATAACCACCATGGCCGAAGCTGAGACCAGCGCCGTAACCGGTACCAACAATAGTGCTGATAGCGCCACCAGGCGTTACTTTCCTGATCACATTATTGAGCGCATCAGCGATAAATAAATTTCCGGCAGCATCGAGCGCGATGCCGAGCGGATGGTTCAGACGTGCATGAATGGCTGCGCCGCCATCGCCGCTGTAGCCTGCGGAGTCTGAACCTGCAACAACAGTGATGATGCCAGTAACCGCAGACACTTTGTACACTACATTATTATCCTGATCTGAAAAATACACATTGTTGACACCATCTACTGCAAGGCCATGCGGAGAAGTGAGCTTAACATTTGTAGCAGCAGAAGTGTCGCTCTTCGTGTAGCCTGCAACGCCAGTGCCAGCCAGGGTAGAGATAATACCGATATTATTGACTTTACGTACTACGTGGTTGCCCATATCAGCGATATAGACATTGGTATAGCCGTAAGTAGCGACGCCTATTGGCATATTAAACTCTGCAAGATAGTCGGGACCGCCATCGCCGGTATAACCACCCGTGCCGGAGGAGCCAGCACCATAGCCATTACCGGCATAGGTGACGATATACTGCGCCTGAATGTGTAATGAACTCAATACTAATGCAAACAGCAAAAAGGTATACTTTGGCTTCATAATATCTATTGAATATGTAAATAAACACGGCATTAGAAATGCGGTGAACGCAAATCTAAAAAAAATACCGTGAACCTAACCGGTACAAGATAAGCGTTTCTTTCACATTTATCTATATACAGGAGAGATTTTCAGGGTTGTACAGCAGTTGATCCCCGCGAGTAGGTGCGAGAACTTTTGTACATATTCTTTGTTTTATCATCTAATTTAATTAATTGATAATCAATAACTTGTTTTAAAAATTGTAGATAAACAGGGCGTAAAAGTGAACAAAAAGTGTACACTTTCTTGACAGATACAGGATTCCATTTTCACCCGTGGCAATACATGTAAACAATCCGGTGCTTCAAAACACTACATTCAACCCCGCCGGGGTTGTACACCTTACTTTCGTTTTTACCCCGGATTTCATCCGGGGCTATTCATAGTCAACCCCTATCGGGGTTGTATATTAAGTTAAGTAATATTGCGTTTCATAAGACTACATTCAACCCTTTCAGGGCGTATCGGCGTTGTTTCGAATTCGATAGGTGGTATCCATCCTTGTGATTCCGATGGGCGATGCCCACCCCGCGTTATAGCGATGGGCGATGCCCATCGCTGTGAGATTTTGCCCTTTCAGGGCGTATCGGCGTTGTTTCGAATTCAATAGGTGGTACCCATCCTTGTGATCATAATGGCTGTGGGATTTTGCCCTTACAGATTGTCCCCCTTACTTTCGTTTTTACCCCGGATTTCATCCGGGGCCATTCATAGTCAACCTCTATCGGGCTGTAACTTAATTCCGTTAAATCTGTTATGCCGCGCGGTTTTGTGAATCGGGGTTGCGGGGAGCGAGCAGGCCCATATCGATGGCGTTCTGTATCTGCTCTGGAGTGCCATAGTAACGGAAGATAGCTTCGATGTCTATCACGTCCTTAGGGTTGGACTGCTCGTTCTGATCCTGCTGCCGGAAGTATGCTTTTATGGCTGCTTCTTTTTCTTCGTCGGTCATTTCGGCTTGTCCGTTGGCTGCGTCTTCGGCATCTGCTGCCTGCGCTTGTTCTTCGGTGTAGGGTGGGTACATGGCATCCATCTCTTCCTGTTCCATGCGGAAACGTTCCTGCAAGTCGAGTTTGGCATCGTCCTGGTTTACTGATGGGACGGGAGTGAAGCCCATGCTGTTGAAATTTGCGGGTGCATGGGTATAGCTATAAATGGACGACTGCCTTGTGAAATACTCAGACATGTGCGGCGCCATTTGCTCTGCTAGTTTTGGATCGGTATGTTTTACCTGGTCGAGCAGGGACTGGAAGGATTCCATGCTTTCATTGAGTGTGGCGCGATTCTTCAGCTTATTGATGGAGAGCGTGAGTTTGTAAATAGTCTCTGCTTCGCTGCGGGTACATGGCTTCATGACGCGATGCTCTGATAATAAGCTGTCTGCTACATGGCCGAGGACGTAGTACAACTTCTCTGAAATGATGGCTGGCATGTGCTGTGCGCTTTTGCGCAGGCGTTCCCAGTTGCCCTGGTTGGCCCAGTTGTAGATGGTGGTGCGGCTGACGCCAAGCAGCTCTGCAATCTGTGTTTTGCTGAGGCTTGTCTGGAGATAGAGATTGCGTGCGTTCTCGTGCTGTGTTGTTTTCATAAACTTTAGTTTTTGTCAGTTAAAAATTATCAGTTAAAAAATTTTTGGGCAACAAAAGTAGATGAGAAAAACAAAACGCGCAAACGAAAGATACCCACAAAAAACGGGCTTTAATTTGCTGAAAGATGCGGTGGTGGCTGGCTACGGAGCAAAAACAAATTGTGGATATCTGCTTTGGGGGCTAAAAAAATATTTTGGCAACTCTTATTTTTTCGTATTAAAATGGGTGAAGTTTTGGTAGTTAGATTGGAATTTCGGCAGCGGTTTCAGTTTTTAAGTGAAAAGTGATAAGTTAAAACCTAAAAGTAGAAAGCCGTCGTAAAGGAATAGGACAAAACGAAAAACGCGTTCGGAAACGCTGTGCCGGAGCATCCGCGAAACATTCGCGGACGGGTACGGCCTTTCGGAACTATCGCGCCAGACGGCATCCTGCTCATTGATATTTTTTTTCGTATTTTTACAGTAGATTAAGTTCGTCAATCGAATCAGGCGCGTATGGACTATAAAGAATATATAGAATCGAAATCAGAGATCATGCTTGGTAAACCTGTAATAAAGGGCACCAGGATAACTGTGGAACTGATCTTAAGAATGCTGTCAGAAGGATCTTCTACAGAAGACATACTTGTTGCCTACCCGAATTTGCAAGCAATTCATATCAACGCAGTATTGGCATACGCGACCGATGTAGTTGCTAATGAAATGCTGATACCGGCGGCATGATCCTGGCCGATGAAAATATCCACAGCTTTATCATAACGACTTTACGGGATGCCGGTTTTAAGGTTATTTCTGTGCGGGAAGGTGCCAGCGGTATTAAAGACGACGAAGTTATCCGGATGGCCTTGCAGAACAACTGGCTGTTACTGACACAAGATAAAGACTTTGGCGAATGGGTATTTGCTCATCATATTGAGAACCTGACCGTTTTATTCCTTCGTTATTCCTCCAGCGATTTCAAGGACATTGCACAGACACTTGTTCATTTGCTGAGCAAACAAGTAATAGACCGTCCTTATTTTGCTACAATTACAACAAAGAAAATCAGGATAAGAAAATTGTAACCCGTCTGACACCCTAAAAATGTTGTACTGACGGGTAGCCACCGATATTCATACCACGGAAAATCTTTCCGTGGTATGGAAATATTGCGATTTTATATTTTGTGCAACTTGCTGAACCTTAGCTACTTAAAGTATGGCACGACAGTTGCAATTTCCATTGCGAACATAAAAACAATTCATGAAACGAATCAGACTCGCACTATTCGCCATGGCTGCTTTATTAAGCACCCATGCCCAACGATCATTTGCCCAGGCATTGAACTTCGGCGCCTACAGCTACATTACTTTAGGGGACATTGTAACCGACAACCAGTCGTATACCAAGGAAGCGTGGATACGCATATCGTCATATTCCACGAACCAGGGGAACAACATCTTCAGCACATGGGACAGCCCGTTCTGGCTACAGAACGGAGTGCTCTCTGCCGCGAACAGCTACGGCAGCGATCCTACATCGACTGTACAGGACACCGGCATACTGGCAATGAACCAATGGGTGCATGTGGCAGTAACTTATGACGCAGCGTCAACGACGATGAAGCTCTATAAGAACGGCGTGCTGATAGCTACCAATACCAAGGCTCCCACTTACATTGCCACCCCGTTACAGATAGGCGCACAGAATTTTGGCGACTTTTTTGATGGCGGCGATATAGATGAAGTGAGATTGTGGAACGTGGCGCGCACACAGGCGCAGATACAGGCCAATATGAACTGTGATGTGCCCCAGCAAACCAACCTGGTAGCGTACTATCGTTTTGACCAAGGCACTGCGGGCGCAGACAACACTGCACTGCTTAGTGCGTATGACTATAGCGGTAATGCCAATTGCGGTGAGATGGTGAACTTCAACCTCACCGGTAACACATCTAACTATATCACAGGCGCCATCAAATCGTGCAACAGCATTACGGTTGTTACATCGGCCCCAGGCACTATAACCGGCTCATCGAGTGTTTGCGCGGGTTCTACCCTGACTTTGAGCAACTCTGTGAGCGGAGGCCTATGGAGCAGCGATGATCTGGACACAGCCATTGTATCTGCCAACGGCATAGTGAGCGGCTACTACGCTGGCACTGTGAACATCAGTTACAAAACATGTGGCGGCGCAGTAACAAAGGCGATAACAGTGAACCCAACTCCTGTAGTGACTGCAGCTGCCGGACTTGGCGCCATAGCTACTACTATTACCGGCGGCACTTCTCCGTACACTTATAGCTGGAGCAACGGATCGACAGCTGCGAACCTCAGCAGCCTGCTTACCGGAACTTATAATGTAATAGTTACTGACGCCAAAGGCTGCGTGGCTACAACATCGTCGTATGTAACCGGCACAGCAGTGACGCTGACCAATGCCATTACCACAGCACCATGCAGCAATACATATACAGGCGGCGACTGCCATAAGATATACCTGGGATATGGTGCGCAGTGTAATGTACTGACCGCTAACCCTACAGGCGCATCTTCGTTTACCTATTCGTGGGCACCATCTACGCATCTGAGCAGCACCAACAGCAAGAGCGTGACGTTCTCTACCACTACTGCGGGCGTGTATACCTATACCTGCACGGCCACTAACAACGGCCACAGTGTATCTGCTACAGTGACCATCTGCGTGAGCGATGCAGTAGACCATAACCACTCTGGTAAGGTATATGTGTGTCATTACAACAGCAACCACACAAGCTGCCATACACTGTCAATGAACAGCGGCGATGTGGCCCACTTCCTTAACTGCAACCACGGCGACTGTATAGGACAGGCAAGCGGAAGCTGCTCCGGAAGCTGGAGATCGGCAAACGGTGGTGATCAAGACGGCATGATACTGGTGAGCCAGGAACCAGGGGTGAATGTATTCCCTAATCCGTCAAATTCATCCTTCACACTGCAGGTGATGAGCGACAATACTACTGATGCTATAACTGCTACTGTATACGACCTTACAGGCCGCGTAATCAGTACAACGCAAAACCCAGACACAAGCGATGAGATAGTGATTGGCAGTGAGCTTGCTAACGGCATCTATATTGTGGAAGTGAAGAAGGGAACAATAAGCAAAATGGTGAAAGTGGTGAAGAACTAGAAGAAGTAAAATAGTTTTTCTAAAAGGGAGGGAATGCATCAGCATTCTCTCCCTTTTCAATTTAAGGAATCAATGCGGCAATTGTATTTCTACCTTACTCCTTCACAAACCTGCCCGCATAGACACCATTCACCTTTACAAAATAAATACCATTGGGTAGAAAGGATACATCCAATGATTGCTCTGTTTGGGATAGTGTTTTAGCAGATGCAGTGCCGGGGATGGACGCGCCTATTATGTTTATCACTTCTACACTTTCTATTTTCTCGTTGGTTTTTATTGTGATTTCTGTGTGTGCAGGGTTGGGGTAGAGGGTGATGGCTTGTGTGTTATTATATACATTGTTTACTGCAGTGTTGTTGTATGTAATTCTCCGTATCCGGTTATTATTTGGGTCTGCTATATACAGATTGCCTGCATCGTCCACGGCAGAGCAGTATACGTCTACATTAAATTCGGCCGCAGTAGCAGGGCCATTATCGCCCCCATAACCTTCTGTGCCTATACCCGCTATCGTAGAAATAATACCTGAAGTATTAACTTTACGAATTACAGAGTTTACCCTATCGGAAATATACATATTCCCGGCTGGGTCAAATAAAATGGTAAACATACTACCTATTGTTGCCGCTATGGCGGGGTTTCCGTCCCCGCTATTTACATTTGTTCCATCACCCAAAACCGTAGAAATAATTCCTGTAGTATTTATTTTTCTGATTCTGTAGTTACCATAGTCAGCAATAAAAAGCTCTCCTGAAGGCCCAAATGCAAGATACCCTCCATACCGTATTTGTGCATTAGTTGCGGGAAACCCATCTCCGCTAAAGCCAATTGTTCCGTTGCCTGCCACAGTCGTTATAATCCCCTCCGTATTTATCTTCCTTATCCTTTGATTGCCATTATCAGAAAAATAAAGATTTCCTAACCCATCAAACACTAAGCCCAAGGGGTCGTATAACTGGGCTATCGTTGCTGGTCCGTTGTCTCCACTATCTCCGGGTGATCCGATTCCGGCAATTGTGGAAATAATACCCGATGTTGATATTCTACGAATGGCACTATTACCAAGCTCTGCAATATACATATTACCACTTGCATCGAAAGCTAAGTCAAGTGGTCTAGATAGTTCAGCATTAGTTGCAGGCCCATTATCTCCCGTATAGCCTCCGCTTAATGTGCCAGCTCCGTACCCTGTGCCAGCTATAGTTGTGATGATACCTGAAGTGTTTATTTTACGTATCACGTGGTTGTGCTCATCGGCAATATACATATTGCCTGCTTTGTCAAATTTTGCTACATCTGGGTGGTCAAATTTTGCCAATATTGCTGGCCCATTATCTCCTGCATAACCCGGTGCGCCTGTACCGGCTATTGTTTCAATGTTTTGTGCATTTACCCGTAAGGCAAGAAATACAAGAAAGGCTATAGGCAATAACACCTTTTTCATAGGAACATGAATAACGTTGACTTTATAAGCTTAACGAATATACTTAAAAAACGGGTAACCACCTTTGTGGGTATAAATCAAATATTCGCGAGTCGGGTAGCCCGCGATGGGGCAAAAAACCGTTTCAGATCGTTATTTGCTACAAAGCGGTAGCTCCGCTGGAGCATACTGGGAATTCATGCGAAATAAAGCGAAGGTTTGAAATGCACCTGTTCCCCAGCGCCTTTTTCAGAATACGGACAATCTCACTAACTTTGGAGTATGAGCAGTGTGCTATTCACGAAAGAAAACGGGGTGGGCTATATAACGCTGAACCGGCCCGATAAATACAACAGCTATAACCGGGAGATGGCACTGGCGGTACAGGGATACCTGGACGAGTGCGCACAGGATGATGCGGTGCGGTGTGTGTACCTGACGGGCGCAGGCAAGGGCTTCTGCTCCGGGCAGGACCTGAGTGAGGCGATGGACCCCACGCCAGAGGAATTTGAACGGATGGTAGAGGAGCACTATAACGCTACGATACTGCGGCTGCGGCGGATAGAGAAGCCTGTGATAGCGGCGGTAAATGGCGTAGCGGCCGGCGCGGGCGCGAACCTGGCCCTGGCGTGCGATATAGTGGTGGCAGCAGAAAGCGCGTCGTTCATACAGGCATTTAGCAAGATAGGGCTGATACCGGATAGCGGTGGTACCTACTTTCTGCCGAGGCTGGTGGGCATGCAGCAGGCCGCGGCGCTGATGATGACGGGAGATAAAGTACCCGCCACAGATGCAGCGGCGATGGGCATGATCTACAAATGCTACCCGGACGATGCATTTGAAAGCGAGAGCAAAAAAATGGCTGTGGCGCTGGCGCAAATGCCTACCAAGGGCATAGGGCTGACCAAGCGACTGCTGAACGAGACGTACAACCATACGCTGCAGGAACAACTGCAAATGGAAAAACAGGTGCAGGCACAGGCAGGCAGCAGCGAGGATTTCAGAGAGGGGGTGATGGCGTTCTTAGAGAAAAGGAAGCCAGTGTTTAAAGGAAAGTAAGTAACTAACTGACCGCCCAGCAGGGTGGCATAACTACCGAGGTATGTTTTCAAAGTTATTTAACAGAAAGAAGAAGGAAGCCGTATATGATGAACTGCCGCGCACGGCCAACGCCAACTGGGCGTTCCTGGGCGCGGATATGCATTCTCACTTCATACCCGGCATAGATGATGGCGCAAAGACGATAGCAGACAGCCTGGCGCTGCTGCGCGCCATGGCGGCCATGGGTTATAAAACGATAATAACAACACCACATGTGATGGTGGATTACTACCCCAATAACACACGGACGATACAGGAAGGACTGGCCGCAGTACAGGCAGCAGCTAAGGAAAACAATATAGACTTAACTATAAGGGCGGCGGCAGAATACTACATAGACGAATCGTTTATGAAGCTACTGGAAACAGAGCCACTACTGACGATATACCAGAAAGAGGTGCTGGTGGAGTTCTCGATGATGTATGAACCGCCGATGCTCTTTGACGTGATCTTCAAAATGCAGAGCGCAGGGTATAAGCCAATCATAGCACACCCGGAACGATACCTGTTTTTTCATAAAGACTTTAAGCGCTACCGCGACCTGAAGGACAAGGGTTGTATGCTGCAACTGAATATGCTATCGCTGACGGGCTACTACGGCAAGAATGTAAAAATGATAGCCGACGAGCTACTGGCCAAGGGGCTCTATGACTACTGCGGCAGCGATATGCACCATGAGAAGCACGCAGCAGCGCTGGCGGGCATGACCAACACTAAGGAATATGACCGCTTCATAGGTTATCCTTTCCTGAACCCGAGATTAGTGAACGGGTAATTTAGCCTTTGCGCTTTATACCGAAATCGAGGCGGTAATAGAATATGGGCAGGAAGCCAAGCTGGTACTGCGTATAAAACGGATAAGCAGCACTTTTATCGGCGAGGTATGAGCTGTAGGTGACGGACAAAGCATTCTTTGTGTTGAATACATTGATGAGGTCGAGCGCTATTTCGTGCGTGACTTTTTTCGAGTTGAACCGTACGCCCAGCTTGATATCTGTGCGGAAGTATGGCGCAAAATGCAGGGTATTGCGCAAGCTGTCGACCACGACTACATCACCTACGACATTAGATTGGGCCACATCGACCGGAGAATATAGCCTGCCGCCAATAAATGTTGCCTTGACGCCGGTGATGAGTGTGCTGTAGGCGCCTAATTTCTTTTCGTAGCCGCCCAACAGATTTGTGGCATAATGGCTGTTGTAGTCGGTATTGCGATACACGCCGTCGTTGCCTTTGGCTTTGGAATCGAACACAGAACCAGTGAATAAAATGTAGAAGCCGTGGCTGAATGATTTCTCGAGTGTGAGCTCGATGCCTGTATTATAACCGGTACCAGTGTTCTTCAGGGTATCTGGGAAATCGCGGGAATAGCCGGTGCCCTGATCGAGCGCGGAATAAGAAGAGCCGATACGTGTCTCGATAGGGACATCGAACAAATACTGATAGTAGGCTTCGAGCTTCATGTGCAGGTGCTGAGAGAGTGACTTGTCATAGCCCAGAACGAAATGATGGCTACGCGTAAAGCTCATGTTGTAGTTCTGCATATCAGAGGGTGGGTTGATGGCTTCGTGCGCAAAGTACTGGTATAGCTGCTGCATCTGGCTGTGAAGGCCATAGCCGGCAGTGATGACATCGTTGTTGCTGATAGCCCAACGTGCGCCTACGCGTGGCTCTAATGACCTAGAACCATTGTGTGTGAGGTATTGCGCATGGAGACCACCGGTAAACGTAAGGTTATCTGTGGGGCGGTATTTGTATTGCGCATAGGCCTGTACGAGATCTGTATTGCCTACAAAATCTTCGCGGTGCTGCCACTGCTGTAATGAGATGGGATACTGCCGGCTGCTATCGATGAGGTTGAGGTGGTAGAAATTATTGATGATGCCGTAACGTATAGTTTGTTTGGCAGACAACTTTTTGTTGATGAGCCAATGGGCTACAGTGGTGGTAGTGACAAACCTATAACCGAGGATATTCTTCAAAGAATCGACGGTGCCGGTGCCTGTATCGCGGAAGACGTAGTTATGGTTTGCGTAAACATCGTTTGCGGTTTCGGCAATGGTGAATTTGGTATAGGCTGAGCTGTTGATGGTATGGCTGTATGTGGCCCCTACTACGCCAGTATTAGAAGTAAAGTACTGGTCGCGATCAGACTCACCATAGAGCTCGCTGGGCTGCTGGGCGAGGTTACTGACAATGAGGTTGATGTTGCTGAGGCCACCGATGCCGAAGAAAGCAATATCGGACTTCTTGCCGATGGGGATATTTACCTTGAAGGTGGCATCCTGGTAGTTGGGTATGGATGTGGTGCCGATCTTGATATTCAAACCCTGGAAGAGCTGCAAGGTTGAATACCGGTATGTAAACAGAAATGATGAACCACCAGAACGGGACAATGGGCCCTCTGCTGCCAGTTCTGTACCCAGCAGACCCACTTGTCCGGTAAATTCGTATTTGTCGTTATTGCCATTTCGCAAATTGAGATCGAAGACACCTGCAACAGCATCGCCATACTGTGCTGGAAATGCGCCCATAAAGAAATCGCTGTTTGCGAGTGTCTTGCTATTGAGCATGCTTACGGGGCCGCCAGTGGTGCCTGGGATAGAGAAATGGTTAGGGTTCGGGATATCTATGCCTTCCATGCGCCAAAGGACACCCTGGGGACTATTGCCACGGATGATGATGTCGTTGCGGGAATCATCGCCACCTTGGGTGCCCGCGAAGTTAGAAGCCATACGGGCGGGATCTGAGCGGCTACCGGCATAACGCTCTGTTTCCTGCACATCGAATGTTTTGGTGCTCACGAGGGCCATATCGTTGATGTGCTCTCGTTTGCGGCTAATGACCACCTCATTCATTTTCACTGCCTGCTCTTCCATCTCTACGGGCAGCACTACCTCTTTTGCAGAGGTGACTAAGACATCATTCAGCACCCTACCCTGATAGCCAATATATGCCACTGACACTACATGCTTACCAACCGGTACCTGCGCGATAACAAAGCTGCCATTTGTGTCCGTTACCGTACCCAAGGCTGGTGAAACATCGGTGATGCTTACAGAGACACCCACGAGCGGCGTCCTGGACTCTTTATCTACGACGATGCCCCTAACAACCTGTACCCTTTGCGCCAGGCAAAAAAGCGGCAAGAAAAGAACAAAAAAGAGAATGAATCTGCTCATATATATGGCTTGTGGTGAGTAAGATAAGCAAAGACTGAAACATCCAATAACGAAAGGGCCGGGAAAAATCCCGGCCCTTTCGCTGTTATATTTTACTAAAAGATTACTGCTCTATTACCAGGTGGAATATCTGGTTTGCATTATCGGAATGGATGCTTAATATGTACATACCGTTGGCCAATTTCTTGCTCAGCGTTACGTTCAGATTAATGTTACCACCGTGTGCAACGACATTATTCCTGTAAACTACCTGACCGAGGAGGTCTGTCATTTCAAGTGATACGTCCTGATCGTTGGTAGTACCAAGTGAACCCTTCACCGTAAACTCACCCTTGCTTGGGTTAGGTAATACGCTGATGTCGCTGCTGCCATTGTTGACCTGGTTTACACCGAGGTTGTGCATAGACATGTACACCCACTGGTGTGATGTCATTGTACACATACCCGTGCTTGTTACGGTAACGCTTACAGAATCCTCGTGCGAAGTATAAGCGCTAGGAGCGAGGTAAGGATATGTGCTGTTTGTAGCGCCTACTATCAACTTACCATCTACGAACCACTGGTATGAAGGAGTACCAGGACCACCGCTTGTAACATTAGCAGTCAAAGTAATGGTCTGACCAGGAGCAGCACTTGTGCTACCACCGATAGATACATGCGGTATCTGTGCAGAATCTACCGTCATCTGTACCTTATTACTTGGTACTGTCTTCGTAACGAGGCAAGGATAGTTGCTGACCATGCTGGTATACACTATGTCCTTGTTATTCGGTACGAAAGTAAAGGTAGAACCAAAACCAACGCTTGCGCCATTGACAAACCAAGTGTATGAAGGCGAAGTACCACCGAATGACGGATTAGCCTTCAATGTTACCGGCAGACCCTGACAAACTGTATCGCCCGGATCAGCAGTCAAAGTAGCTGTTGGCGTCATCGGATCAAGCACCTTCATAGTCACTGAACTGCTTACAGTAGAAGGAATAGCACAAACTGTATCGCTCACCAATGTAACCACTACCACATCACCATCATGCGGCGTCATGTAAGCATAACCAGTTGTGTGCGCAACTACTGTACCGTTAATAGCCCAGGTGTATGCAGGACTAACACCGCCATGAGTAATAGACGAACTAAACGTGGTGGATGAACCCGCACAAACCGTATCGCCAGGAGCAGCTATCAGATTGATAGTTGGTACAACTGTTGGTATTACGATTATATTAACGCTGCCAGTCATAGTCGAACTGCAACCAGTAAGTGTGTTTGTACCTATTACAGTGTACGTACCGACTACTTTTTGCAGACCAAAGTCAATGGGGCCACCTGTACCCGGTATAGGACCTGTAGCTATTTTAGTACCTACGTACAGGAGATAATTAACACCTGTAGATGAACCATTAAGGCCAACATGAACACCCGCATCAGTAGAACACATAGTACCACCGCCTGTGACAACAAATGTATTTGTTGGCAACGGCTGTACTGTGATGTTAATGAACGTATCGCAACCAGAGCTCATTGAGTAATAGATGGTAGCTGCACCCAAACTAACTCCGGTTACTGTACCAGTAGAGCTAACCGATGCAATACCAGGCGCTGAACTTGACCAAGAACCACCCGGAACCATATCTGTGAATGCATAAGAAGAACCGTAACATACGTTGATATTTCCTATGATCGCCGCAGGTGTTGGAGTAACCGTAAGCGGGCTAGTAACAGAGCAACCGAATGAAGAAGTATAAGATATAATTGCGGTACCCAGTGCGACACCTGTTACATTACCAGAAGCATCGACTGTAGCGATACTTGTAGGGCTACTGCTCCATGAACCCGGAGTAGTACCATCAAAGAACGTAGTAGTATGCGCGGCACCTAAACATATACTTGGCTGGCCAATAATAGCCGATGGAGCCGGATCGATCGTAAGCATAGATGAGATGCTGCAACCTGTTGTTTTGAATGTATAGCTTATAAATGTAGAACCCGGAGCTATGCCTGTGGCACGGCCAGAGGTTACACCAATGGTTGCAACCGCCGGAACACTGCTGCTCCATGTACCACCCGGATCAGTATCAGTGAATACATATGATGTACCCTGACAAATATCAGCTGGTGAAGTACCTGCGAAACTTGCAGGCAACGGATCCACGGTTACTGTAGTTTGAGAGAAGCAGCCTGTAGGTATAGTATACTGTATCACTGCTGTACCTGCTATATTACCTTGTACGATACCTGGCGAACTAGTGCTCGGCGGTATTATAGATGCTATAGAAGGACTAACGCTGCTCCAACTACCACCCGGAGTAGCGCTAAACAGTGCAGTGGACGCATTAACACAAACCGTGTTGACACCTGTAACCACTGACGGATTAGGAAGCACAGTTATGTTTGTAGGAACTGAACAGCCAGCAGCAGACAGGAACACTATTGTTGCCACACCTGGCCTTACCCCGGTAACAATACCTGAAGTAGCGCCCACGGTAGCTATAGTAGGTGCTGAACTGCTCCATGAACCCGTACCTGAACCTACCAAAGCTAACGGTTGGCCCACACAGACATTAGTAGTTGGGTAAGTAACCGTAGGCATAGGATTAACTGTTACCTGTTTAGTAGCGGAGCATCCACCGACAGTATAGCTGATGGTAGTGCTGCCGAGTGTATTACCGGTAGCCGCCGCCGCAGGTACTGAACCTGAAATACTCGCGATCAATGGGACAGCAGAACTCCAAGTACCACCGGTAACCCCGTCATTGTAATTCTGGGTAAGACCGAGGCATATCTGAGGATTACCCACGATAGCAGAAGGAACAGGATTAACAGCTACAGGAAGCGTTGCAATACAACCCTTAGGCGTAGTATAAGCAATAACGGCCGAACCTGCAGCTACACCTGTAACATAACCAGTACCGATACCCACAGAAGCTTTTGAAGGTGAACTGCTGCTCCATGTACCACCCAATGTAGTATCAACAAAGACAGTTGTCTGACCAACGCATACTATGTTGCTGCCGATGATCGGAGAAATCGGGTTAATGATAATCACAGTATCCTTAATGCAACCTGAGCCTGCTGAATAAGATATCAGGAGCGTACCTGAGGTGAGTATATTCATTGCGCCGGAAGAAGGATTAATAGTAGCGAGTGTAGTATCTCCACTCGTCCATACACCGCCGGAAACTGCATCGCTCAATATAACACCAGGCTGCGCTACGCAGACTGCACCAGGAGCAATGATGGAACTTGGCGGAGGCACGACTACGAGCGGCGCATTTATCTGGCACCCTGTAGTAGCAGCTGTAAATATAATGTTGGTACCGCCTGCGCTAACCCCCGTAGCTACACCACCAGAAGTGATGGTAGCAATAGCAGGGAAAGAACTGCTCCATGTACCAGTACCAGGATTGGTAAATGTGGCAGGGTTGCCCACACACACACTTGCCGGGCCAGTTATAGCAGCCGGAAGCGGATTGATGGTCAACACCTTTGTTGAAGAACATCCGGTAGGCAATGTATAAGTAACTGTAGCAGCGCCAGATACCGCACCGGCTGTAACTACACCTGATGTGGCACCGATAGTAACCAAACTACCCGGAGCAACACTCCATGTACCACCAGGACTTGAGCAAGACACTGTTACCGTAGACAACGCACACAAATTAGCAGAAGATGATGTTATTGCATTTGGCAATGGTTCGACAGTTACTGGAGTTGTACTAATACAGCCTGCGCTGAGATTATATGTAACTGTAGCCGAACCTGCATTGATACCTGTGTATACCCCTGACACCGGATCAATAGCACCTACGAACGCAGAAGAACTGGTCCAAGTACCACCACCGGCATCGCTGAATGTAGTTGTCTGGCCTTTGCAGACCTGTGGCGTACCTGTTATAGGATTTGGAGACGAACTCACATTTACGGTGTAGTTACTTACGCAACCCGAAGGCAATGTATAAGTAATAGGCGCAGATCCGGGAGTAACACCTGTAACCGAGCCACCTGTCAGTGTGATGGTAGCTACTGACGTACTACCGCTTATCCAGGTACCGAAAGGCACTGTACTTGTCAGCGGAATGCTATGGCCAGTACAAACGTCAGGACCTCCGGAAATAACACCTACCGGATAAACTGTAACTGTCTGTGCTGCCTGGCATGTGCCGCCCAGCGTATAAGAGATAGTAGCTGTGCCCGCGGCGTTACCATAAATAGTACCAACAGAACCTCCCGACGGAACCGTAGCTACGGCAGAATTACTTGTATACCATGTACCACCCCCCACTACATCATTAAGGGTAGTAGTAAGGCCCTGGCAAACCGTGGCTGTACCAAATATTGGGCCCGGAGACGGTGTAACTGTAACTGTAGTAGTCACATAACAACCCACCGAGTACGTAATCACCGCAGTGCCTATTGTGCCGCCCGGAGTAACGAGCGCTGTTGTAAGACCTGAAGGAACGACTGTAGCTACAGTTGGATCGCTGCTCACCCATGTACCGACTACTGTTGACGCATCGGACAAGGTCAATGTCTGGGTGAGACAAAGCGGGCCACCTCCTGTGATAGCGGGTGGTAGCGGGTTAACGGTCATGATGGTACTCACCGCACAAGACCCACCTAAAGAATAGCTAACAGTAGATGTACCTGTAGTGATACCATAGAATGAACCTGTTGTACCATCAATAGTACCTACAGAAGGAGACATACTTGTCCAGGTGCCGCCAGAGATAGCGTCACTCAGACTTACCGCAGTGTTAACGCAAAGCGTTATAGGCCCGGTAATCGCCTTAGGCGTAGGGCTTACTGTAACCGAAGTATTACGTGAGCAACCAGTGGAAGTGAGCGTGAACACGATAGGCGCTGTGCCTAAAGCCACACCTGTAACGACACCTGTACCCGGAGTAACTGTAGCCGTAGCCGGAGCAAGGCTTGCCCATGTACCAGGACCACCAGCATCGCTTAATAATATACTAGCTCCGATACATACAGCGGAAGGCCCTGTAACTACCGGAGGTAAACCATTGATTGTTATTACGGCGCTGGCTGTGCAACCAGTAGGTAATGTATACACTACTGTTGCGGTACCTGGCGTAGCGCCTGCGGTAACCGAGCCACCGGGTGTAATAGCAATAGTAGTGCTCGGAGAACTCCAAGTACCACCTGTAGTGAAGTCGCTCAACAGAATTGATGATCCGATACAAACCTGTGTAGGGCCAGCAACGGGAGCCGGTAAAGGATTAACAGTAACCGGCGTACTGATGTAGCAGCCAGTTGACGTTAATTTATAAGTAACTGTAGTGGTACCTACCGTGTTGCCGGAGAGAATACCGGTGGTAGACCCAATGCCCGCGATAGCGCCGCTGGTTGTACTCCAGGTACCACCTGCCATTGCATCGCTCAGCGTAGATGTACCTCCGACACACACATTGGTTTTACCAATTATCGTTGTTGGTATCGGATTGACCGTTACTACGGTCGTTGCGGCACAACTGTTAGCAATAGTATAACTTACGGTAGCTGTGCCGACCCCTGCGCCTGTAACTGTGGCCCCTGACATAGTGGCAACAGATGTAGGAAGACTACTCCATGTACCAACAGGTGTTGTAATATCACTTAAGAGGCTTGAGGCACCTACGCATATATTAGTATTGCCGGTGATAGGCTTTGGCATGGTAAGAACAGTAACTGTTTTAGAAACTTTGCAACTACCGCCCAATGAATAAGTAATAGATGCTGTACCTGAACTTACACCGGTAACTACACCCGTTGAAGGATCGATGGAACCTATGCCGGGGCCAGCGCTCACCCATCCGCCACCAGTAATAGCATCGCTCAATGTGATTTTAGCACCAGGACACACAGTGAATAAACTGCCGCCTATAGGACCAGGAGCAGGCCCAACGGTAACTACGGTTGTTGTAAAGCAACCCGTAGTAAATGATGTATAAGTTACTGTAGCGGTACCAGCAGACAAGCCGGTAACCACGTACACCCCACTCGTTGTGGTTGCAGAAATAGTAGACCCTGTGAATGACCACGAACCTCCTAATGTGGCATCGGTAAGGCCAGTAGTAGCCGAAACGCATACTGTGGTAGCCCCTAATATAGGGGTAGGCGCTGCATTGACACTAGCAACCACGGTAGCATAACAACCGGTTGTGAGCGTATAAGATATTGTAGCTGTGCCGCCTGTAATACCGGTAACTATACCAGTTGATGAGCCTACAGTTGCATTAGCACTGGAACTTGACCACGTACCGCCGGAAGTTATATCCGTAAGGGCATCTGTTAACCCAACACATACCTTAACCGGAGCAGGACTAATAGCCCCTGGCAAAGGATTAACTGTAAGTGTAGTCAGCGCATAACAGCCTGAAGGCATAGTATAGGTTAACGTTGCTGTACCTGGACCATTACCAAATACACAGCCCGAGGTAGGGACACCTACAGTTGCAACTGAGAAAGGAGTACAACTCCATGTACCACCTAATGTAGCATCACTGAGGCAAGAGGTAGTGCCGGCACAGAAAACCTTGGTACCAATGATATTTGTAGGATTGGCATTGACCGTCACAGCCCCAGTGACACTACAACCCGCACCTGAAGTATAGGTAATAGTAGACGAACCCAGTGCATTACCAAAGACTAAGCCGGAAGTGGATCCGATGATGGCGTTCGTATTGCTACTCACCCATGTACCACCTGTCAATGCGTCAGATAAGCCTGTTGTCTGACCGAGACACACCTGATTAACACCCGCAATTGCTGTAGGGAGTGGACTAACGGTAATTGTCATTGCCGCCTGACATCCCGTAGGCAAAACATACGCAATTATTGAGGTTCCGGGACCAACGCCTGATACTGTAGTACCTGCAACGGTAGCTACTGTATGATCTGAACTGGTCCAGGTACCACCAGAAGTACCATCACTAACTGTTTCCGTTGACCCCTGACATAAATTCGGCGTTCCTATGACGGCAGTTGGCGTTAACCAGATCGTCATTGGGAAAGTAACAAAACAACCGGAGCCAATAGTGTAAGATATCGTAGCTGTGCCAGGCAATTTACCTGTTATTAATTCGTTACTACCACCGCCGCCGCCGCCGCCGGGAGCTATGGCCGCAATACCTGTATTGCTTGAGGTCCACACACCACCGGTAGTGAGATCATTGAGAATTGTGCCCGGAGGGCCTTCGCATATTGGCGATAACCCTGTTATAGGGTTTGGTAATGCAATAACCGTGACCGGAATAGAAGTGAAGCAACCGGTAGTAGAGAGCGCGAATGTAATCATAGCCGTGCTGGCGGACATACCAGTAATAGTATCATGAGAACTGATGCCGCCGCTCGTTATAGCAATAGTAGTGTTTCCGCTCGTCCATGTACCTGTACCAGATGCATCGCTCAAAATAGTTGTATAGGAGACGCACGTTTGTGTGACACCTGTAATAGGAAGCGGCAGCGGCTGGACTGTGATGGTAGTAACCGCAGGACACAAGCCATGGAAAGAATAAGTGATAGAAGAAGTGCCGAGGGCTTTAGCAGTGACTATGCCGGTAGAGGATCCGATAGTAGCTACGGTCAAATTGCTGCTGGACCATGTACCACCAGTAACGGTATCGCTGAGACCAGTGGTATATCCGAGACAGGCATTTAAATTACCGCTGATAGCTTTGGGGATAGGGTAAACGGTGACAGTAATGGTATCGACCTGAAGACACCCCCCGGTATTGGTTGTTGTGAGCATGTACTGATTGACCCCAACAGGAGGCGTAACAAAAGTGGTATCGCAACTAGAACAAGATAACCCAGTAGATGGCGTCCAGCTATAAGTAAGTGGGAGGATATCCGTTGCACCACCCCACATCTTTATCCTACCGCCAACACATAATGAAGTATCATGCGACTGGTGTGTAACCATGTTAGAAGGCACAAGGCGTGCATAAAGTGTATCTGTGCAGCCGTAGCCCGTGTAAGGTGTAAGTATTACTGCATATGTAGTGGTGATGGTGGGCACACCGACAACAACTGTTTGCGTGCTACCATAAGATTTAGAATATGTAAGCGAGTCGGTCCAGTTATATGCACTGTAGCCAGGAGGTGCGGTGAGGGTAGCCAAGCCACCTGAACAGCCTACCGTCTGAATTTTGAATATACCGCAGTTAAGATCTATATACGCATAACCGAAGTGTCCGCCGAGTGAACAAGCACCAGCTTTAAAAGAAACAATAACTGTATGACCGCCTAAACCGGTAAGGTCAAGGCTGGCCGCAGTCCATGGTTTATAATAAATGCCAGAAGCAACGGTAGATGCACTAAATCCGGGTAATGAAGAAGAAGATACGAAGCTGAAAGAGTTACAAGGAACGGCAGTACCTGTTGCAGAGTCCGTAACGTCTATCTGAAACCTTGGCTGCTGAGAAGGACTATGTGGCGGATTCTGCAGAACGATAGCATACCTATAGATGAGCGAAAATGCTACACCCGAAGGGACATGCACATGGTAGTCAGCAGCATCTGCATTTTGGTCTGTAGTGTCTTTGTTAATCCTAAGGGAATAAAAGCCATCACCTACGCAAGGAAAACCGCCATAATAGTCGGTACAACTTGATCCGCTGGTGATCATGTGATAGGTAGGATCCGGCGCACAAGTTACGAGGTTCCAAATAGGCCCCGTAAGTATCTGGCCGCGCCAATAATTCCAGTAAGAGTTGTTGCCTAATTCAAAATCAATGTTAGGCGGGCAGTTGAGCTGCGCATTGGTTGTAGCAAAGGATCCCAGAAAGATAAGGGCTAACAGAAGTAGATTTTTGCGGTTCATAATATGAGATTTATCTGGTTTCAAATAGATTCTTTAGCGTTTATAATTTGTAAGTTTACGATGCGATAATTTATTGTTAAAGATTTAAACGTTTTGCAAGTTATTCATTTTTATTCATTTTTTCTAAAAAAATTCGGATAATATTTTTAATTATGCGTATCGTTTTTGAGGGAGAAATAAATATTCCCGATAGTTAATATTTTGGGCTTTTTTATGGGTATTTTGTTGACATATTTTTATTATTAAGAACAATGAGGGGCAAATACGCTTTAATAAATTTTTCATTCGTGTTGGATTTTGTAGAAAATATTTTAGCTATGAGTTTGCCGTTTCACTCAACAGAAGATGGGACATGAAAGCCCTGATAATATTTCTGAGCAATCTGCTCATACTTTTTTGTGGAATCCGCGTTACCTATGATCTGATACAATAAGGCCAGGTTGCAGAACGACCTATAGCCTGCGAACTGCGGCGCAGCAGCGATCACTTTTTTGCTGCATCGTATCGCAGTATCGAATTGCCGCAAGCGGGTATAACAAATGCCCATATTGTACCACGCAGCCACATCAACCGCTGAATCGATCCGGACAGCTTTTTCATAATAAAAAACAGCTTCCGGAAATCGCTGTTCCTTAAAAAAAATTGTTGCTAAATTAAATGCTGCATTGTAATGCAGCGGGTTCAATTCGAGGACTTTTTTGAAATGAAATTCTGCTGAATCGAAATTATTTTCTCTGAAATAAGCTACCCCGAGATCTGAATGGGCTTCTGTGTATCCGGGGTTGATCTGCAAGGAACGCAGGAAGTATTTTATGCTCAGATCGTTGATACGCCTTTTGGCAGCGGTATCGGGTTCGCTGTCATATTTTACCTGCAATTCGAGACCTACTTTATACTGTGAGATGTAGTCGCCAGACGATTTCGAAAGATCTGCGTTAACCAACGTTAAATTATCTTTCCAGTCTGTGTTGCGGGCTATTGTCATTGCCGAAAAGACCAATAAAACTGGCACAAGAACAGCTATTGGTCTCCAATTTTTAAGAGCGGCAATATCGCCTGCCTGTTCGGTCGAAATCCATCTTTCGAATGCCAGTGCACACGCAAGACAAAACCCCACGGAAGGGAAAAAAGCGTACCTGTTGGCAAGGGGCTGCCCCAAGGTAAAAATAAGGTTAGAAAAGAGGGATAAAGTGATGAGATAAAATAAAATTGCGAATGCCCACGGGTCTTTTTTATTTTTGAAAAGTTTCATTAAACCCATGTACACCAGGAAGAGGTATGCTGCTATGGAAAGCAGCACCCCTATGTTAGTAAAACTCACGTGGGCAACGTCGCTGAAGCTGTAGTGAGAGTTGAGCGGATACGGCACGAACAATAATCTTAGCTGGTAGCCCAGTATCAGTAGTTTGGGGGCTACCCGAGCTGTGCTTCCTCCTGCACCAATAGATGAACTATGAATAAGATTGGCTGCGAGTGACGGCTGCTCTGTGTCGCGTGTCTGCACATAATTCCAGATAAACAGGAAGAATATCACCACGGCCACCATGCCCAAAGTGATGAGCAGGCTGCGTTTTTTATTTTGATTCTCGTAAAAGAAAAAGATCAATGGTATGACGCCCAAAAAAGTAAGCACCGTTTCTTTTGACAAGACCGCGAGCACCAGCAAAATAATACCGCATGGCAACTGGTACCACCTGCCTTGTCTTGCGTAATTAATGAGGACATTGAGGGCCGCGAAAGCGAAGAAAAAACACATCAGTTCATCCCTGCTTTTGATGTTAGCGACAACCTCTGTGTGGACAGGGTGGACAGCGAACAATAAGGCTGCGACAAAGGCAACAACTATTTTTTCTCCATTAAACAGCTTATTTAAAAACAGGAACAAGAAAACGACAGCTGCTGCGAAAAAAACAATGTTGAAAAAATGCCCCATTGCCGGATCGAGCCCGAAAAACTGATATTCAATAGCGAACATGACAAGGGAAAGCGGCCTATAATCGGACATCCTGTTAGCGCTGAACCCTTCCATATGGTGCGTGGTGAGCAGCAGCGGGATGCCGGAAAAACCCTGCTGTACGTAATGATTTTCCGTGATCATTGTCACATCATCGAGCACGTAGTCGTTTCTTAATGTGTTGGCATAGAGCAGGCAGGATAAAATGGTCAGGATGATAGACAGTTTTGTGACCCATGTGAAAGTATACCCCTGCAGGCCCGGATCACCGGATGCTTCATTCACCGATTTTTCGTGTATGGATTCTTCCTGATACTGCCCCGGCTCTAAATCCATATAAAGTATGTCACATTTAATAAACCCATAAAGAAAAGCATTACCGGGAACGACCAGTGAAACAAAGGTAAGAAATTGTATGTGGCTGGGTAATTGAGATTCAGGAGGGACAAAAGGAACGAAGATAATTTTTAAAATTTTGTAAGAAATTAATTATAAGCAATTTTTGAAATAATATTAAATTATTACATTCACATAAAGATAACTTAGTATCTCTCCTGATGCACAAACAAAAACATAATGCATAGTGAGTCAGCGCCATCCCCGGTAAAGGTTTGGAAAGTATGGCGAATGATGTAACAACATAGAATAAAGCAGGAGACAGCACGTTAAGAAATTGTATTCGCCGACGGGCAAATGTGGCAATGAAAGAAATGCGCTACCTTCGCGCCTCATTTTTAAATGTTTCATGGATCGTAATCAAGTTACCGGTTTCGCACTGCTGGCCCTGCTGCTCATAGGATACCTATTTTATAACCAGCATGAACAGAAATTATATCAGGCGAATCAGGCGAAGAAAACGGCTGACTCTATCAGCTATGCGAAAGTTCACCCTCGCCCAGCGGTGGACAGCAGCAAAGCAGCTACGTCAACAGGGGCAACTACTATTGCTGACTCTGCTACTGAAGCGCTGAGGAGAACACAGCCGGCATCATACTACGGTGAAGAAAAGACGATCACTGTTGAAAATAAAAAGCTATCGCTGCAGTTTACCAGCAAGGGCGCATTCCCAATCGCAGCACAGATAAAGGGTTACAAAACCTATGACCAGAAGCCATTGTACCTGTTTAACGGCAAGGGAAACTATCTGAGCGCGATACTGCCTTTTGACAATGGTAAATCTACAGCAGACCTATACTTTACATCTGTAACCAAGGACGAACCTAACGGAGATAAAGTCATCGATTTTTCGGCAGACCTGGGGGCAGGAAAGAAGGTGGACATAGTGTATACCCTGCCTGCAGATGACTATATGATGCGGTGCAAAATTGTGATGACCGGGATGCCTGCGAGCAGCGTAAAGCTGGACTGGCAGACACTGGGGCTGCATACGGAGAAGGATGTAAAAACAGAGCGTACAGGTAGCAGGGGATCGACACAGGTATATTACCGGAACAAAAACGGTGAGGGCGATTACTTCACTATGCATGATGAAGAAAAGCAAATACATGATGACGCATCGCCTGTATGGCTGGGATTCAGGAAGCAGTATTTCAGTACGGTGCTGGTGGATGATGATGGCTTTGCCAAGATGGATGTGAAATACAAAACAAGGACAGACGATACAAACCTTGTGGCCCAAAACGAAGCTACCTTTGAATTACCGTTGAAGGTGAATGGCCAGGAAGAGTCGGCCTCACTGAGATGGTATATAGGCCCTAACGACTACAATACATTGCTCAGCTATAAGATAGGGCTGGATGACATGGTGCCGCTGGGCTACGGGGTGATGGCATTTGTAAAATACATCAATAAGTTTGCGCTGATCCCGATCTTCTATTTCCTGGCACGCTTTACTACCAACTACGCGCTCATCATCATCATCATGACGCTATTCATACGTCTTATACTATCGTTCTTCACATACAAAAGCTACCTCTCATCGGCAAAGATGCGCGTGATGAAACCGGAACTGGATGCGCTGCGTGAGAAGATAGGAGACGACCAGCAGAAGTTCAGTATGGAGCAGATGAAGCTATACCGGTCGGCGGGCGTGAACCCATTGGGCGGTTGTCTGCCTATGGTGTTCCAGTTGCCGATACTGCTCTCGATGTATTATATGTTCCCTTCGTTTATAGAGTTCCGGCAACAGAGTTTCCTGTGGTGTAAGGACCTTTCGAGCTATGACAGTATATTTAATTTAGGGTTTTCTATACCGTGGTATGGCGACCATGTGAGCCTGTTTACTTTGCTGATGACTGCATCGAGTTTGTTCCTTGCGGTGTATAACAGGAATATGACCCCACAAGACCCGAATAACCCTATGATGAAATATATGCCATACGTATTCCCAATCATGCTGATGGGGATGTTTAATAATATGGCAGCAGCCCTTACTTTTTATTACACTTGCTCTAACTTATTGAGCATTGCGCAGCAGTTCATTATACAGAAATATTTCATAGACGAAAAAACGATCCACGCACAACTGCAAGAGAATAAAAGTAAACCTGCGGCGCCATCGAAATGGTCGCAGCGGCTGGAGGAAATGCAAAAATTGCAGCAAGAGCGGGGTAAGACGCCGCCAAGGCAAAATAAAAAGTAGAGACAGTAGCCAGCAACTTGTAGCGCGGGTGATTTGCCGCGAACACAATATAGGAGGGCATGATACGTTATTTACTTATATTTGGAGGCAGATGACATCATGATCTTTCCTAAACGAATCTACACCCTTACGGCGGTATTTATATTTTTATTCGCAACAACCGGCCTATCGCAGAATACACCGATAGGTTACTGGGAGTCTCATTTGCCATATAATACGGCTATAGGCCTGGCCACAAATGGTACAACGTTGTACACCATTGGCAACGAGGCGATGTTCAAAGTCAATATTGCGAATAGCGACCAAACGGAACCCTTCAGTAAGGTGGAAGGCATGTCGGACATAGGTATGCAGGCCATAGGCTATGACATGGCCACCTCAACTGCCGTGCTGGTGTACGGAGATGGCAATATAGACCTCTATAAAGACAATACATTCTATAACATACCTGACCTGAAAATGAGTGGCCTTGCCGGGCTAAAAACTATATACCAGGCATATACCGAAAACGGAATGGCTTACCTCTGTTCGCAATCGGGCATATATGTTGTGGACCTAAGCGGCCACAAGATCGTTACCAACCTGCCTCTTACTGCCCGTTATGGCCCTGTGAGAAAAGTGGCGTCGACAGTAACCAGTTTCATTGATTATAGCGGATACTTCTATGCTGCAACTAATGTTGGGCTTTACCGGATAGACAACACCAGTCCACAGATGCAGGAGATTACAGACTGGCAGCGAATAGACAGCACTGATGGGATAGCCGATATAGCGAACTTAAATAATCAGTTGTATTTCTCATCTGCGAGTTGTGTTTATAAGTACGTGCATGACAGTGTGAAGAAAGTGTTTACCGGAAATCCGAATATTGGTACGCAAATTGAACATATTGACGCGGGGATTAACAGCTTACTTATCAGCCAGTTCAGGGATTCGACCAATGACGGGCAAGTGTGTATATTAGACACAGCGGCCAACATAATTGATTCGATCTACATAGCCGGCAAACCACTCCAGGCGCTGACCACTCCAGATAATACAATATGGGTAGCCGACTCGCTATACGGATTGAGGAAAAGGACCGGGCCAAATACCAACATCTTTGTGTTCCCGGCAGGACCCAACAGTCCTTTTTCTTTTGACATTTACGCGAATAACAAAAGTTTTTACGTGGCCCATGGCGGCTATAACCAAACCCTTTTTGCCTACTCCAGCACAGCGGGATTTTCTTACTATAACGGCGACAAATGGACATTGTACCAGCCTTCTCAATACTCCCAAATGAATGGGGCGAAGGATTTTGTAGCAATAACTAAAAACGAGTCGGACGGCACAGTATATGCCGGTTCTTTTCTTAATGGCCTGATCGTCTTGAAGCCAGACGGGAGTATGCAGACCGTTAACCAGAATTCTATTTTTGACGGCAGCTTTTCGTATGGGCCATCATCCCACCAGGTGATAGGCCTGACAATTGACAATACGAACAACTTATGGGTATCGTTAATGAGCGCGACTAACGAGTTATATGCAAAAACACCTGATAATAACTGGTATAAATATTCTGTGCCTGGGCTGAACCTGGCGGGGCCGATGGTAGTTGATAATAACGGACAAGCGTATTTTGTAAGCGACCTTAACAATGGTATAGGTGTGTATAATACCAACGGCACACTGGCAGATGTAAGCGATGATGCTGCCTACCATATGCAAATGGGCGCAGGCTTTGGCAACCTGCCCAGCAACCAGACCATCTGCGTAGCAAAAGATAACAATAATGAGATTTGGATAGGAACAGATAATGGCATCTGTATCGTCACGGATTGCAAAGCGCCGTTTACCAAAACGGCTCCATGTGAAGCTATAATTCCGTTTATAAAATCGGGACAGGACTCCGGGTATCTTTTTTCCGGAATGAATGTGAACAGCATAGCCGTGGACGCGGCTAACCAGAAGTGGATAGGGACAAACTTCGGGGTATGGCTATTGTCTCCTGACGGTACTCAGGTGATCAGTAAATTTACGGTTGATAACAGCCCGCTTCCGTCAAATTTCGTAGAGAAAATAACCATAGATAAGGTAACGGGAGATGTGTACATAGGTACTTTCCTTGGGCTTGTATGCTATCACGGCGCTGTGACGGAAAGCGGCGTCTCGAATCAGAATGCGTTTGTGTTTCCCGATCCGGTTGCGAGCGGTTATACCGGGCCGATAGCTATAAAAGGACTGATTGACGGATCAGATGTACGAATCACGGATATAAACGGGCAATTGGTATACCGTACAAACGTGATGGGTGGGCAGGTAATATGGGATGGCAAGGACTATACCGGGCGAAGGCCGCAAAGCGGAGTATACCTTATTTTTATTTCGGGGAAGGATGGTAAACAAACGTATTGCGGCAAGGTAGTGTTCCTGCAATAGCAACCATAACAAGCATTGAACAGGAACTTGAAGTGGCAAATGAAATAAATAGTTAGTATTGCATACAAAAAACGATTGCAGTAACGAGATTGAACTGTGGTGAAGTTTTCCAGACAATATCTACTGCTGTGATGCGTTATCTTTACATTTGAATTGCGGATTATCATGACTTTTTTCAGACGGTTAGGGACGCTTGTATTTGTTTTTGTTTTGTGTGTGTATTCAGCTGGCGCACAAGATAGCTCCATTGGGTACTGGGAGTCGCACCTGCCATATAACAGCGGTGTGGGCGTGGCCACAAATGGCAATATTGTTTACGTAGCCGGCAGCCAGGGGTTTTTTACCCATGATCCTTCTAATGCGGGAAAGGTACCTGTAAGCTATAGTAAAGTGGAAGGTATGTCTGATATAGGGATGCAGTGTATAGGTTATGACCAGGCAACCGGTACGGCGATACTGATCTACACCAACGGTAATATTGATCTATTTAAGAACAACACTTTCATTAATATTGCTGACCTTAAGATAACGAATATCTCCGGCACAAAACAAGTGTACCAGGTGTATACCGAAAACGGGTTTGCCTATCTCAGCACATCGCTTGGTGTTATAGTGGTAGACATGGCCAATCAAAAGATCACGCAAACCTACAAATTCGATACTTCCAGTGCAGTAGTGCCTGTCTATACCTTTGTTAGCGACGCGACCTATTTTTATGCATCGACGAACCAGGGCTTATACCGGATAGATAAATACAACCCTAAAATAGTAGATGTATATGCGTGGCAGCAAATAGACCCTTCGACTAACATAGTGTACAGCGCTGATGTGGATAATACGGTATTCTTCTCCACCACGCAATCTGTTTCCCGGCTGACCAACGGATCGCTAACCCAGGTCTACCAGGCGACTACGGGCAACCTGACGCATATAGACGCGGGATACCGAAATCTGTATATCAGTGATTATAACGACACGACTTTCCTGGGCAGAGTGCGGACAATGGACCTGAATAATAACATGACCGATTCGATGAGATGGCCCGGCAAACCTATGCAGGTGGTGCAGCGTATGGACAGCACGGTATGGATAGCAGATTTTTTTGCGGGACTGGAAAAAGAAACAGACAGTACACCCGCGAGGTATGTACCTGTAGGGCCTGGCGATCCGAGCTCATTTAACATGTACGTGAACAATAAAAACCTGTGGATAGCTCATGGCGGATATGATGATGCCGACCGTGCGGTGACCGATAATAATAACATCAGCAATCTGAATAATGGAAAATGGAAAGGCTATACATCAGGCAATGTACCGGCGTTTGATAGCATGAACGATTTTGTATGTGTACTGAAAGATGAAACAACAGGTATATTGTATGCGGGATCATACCTGGGTGGTTTATTTATACTTAAGCCAGACGGATCGTACAGCGTGGTGAAACGAGATGTATTTGACAGTAGTGCCAGCTACTTTGACCAACATGACCGGCAGATTGTGAGCCTGGGCCTTGATAATTCGGACAATCTGTGGGTAACCACATTCGGATCACAGCATTTATTGTATGCGAGAAGCGCAACAGACAGCACCTGGCATAGTTTTGCAACCCCGAACTCGAGTAATGGCGGACCTATAGCAATTGACGATAACAACCAGGTTTGGTTTGGCTGTTACCTGAACAGCAACCATGGCGGGGGCGTTACCGTTTATAATGCAGGCGGCACGCTCAATGACCCATCGGATGACTTCACGTATCACCTAACTACCGGGGTAGGCTCTGGCAATCTTCCGAGCAATAATATTTTCAGTATAGCCAAGGACAAGAACAACAATATATGGGTAGGCACCGATAATGGAATAGCTATCATCAGCAATTGCAATGCACCATTTACCAATTCACCTCCATGCGATGCAGAGATACCGATAGTGCAGTATGACCAATATGCGGGTTACCTGTTTGCGGGCAGTGTAGTGCGTACAATAGCCGTTGACGGCGGAAACAGGAAGTGGATAGGAACAGATGAGGGGGTATGGTTATTATCGCCAGACGCAGCAAAAATAGTATACAGATTTACGGTGGACAACAGCCCGCTGCCATCAAACAACATACAGAGTATAGCGGTAGACAACGTAACAGGAGATGTATACATAGGCACACAAATGGGTCTGGTAACATTTCACGGCACGGCTACAAATGGCGGCACCTCTAACCAGAACGTACTGGTGTTCCCTAACCCTGTAAAAAGCGGTTATACAGGCACTATAGCTATAAAGGGCCTGGTGGCCAATGCCGATGTGCGCATCACGGACATAAACGGGCAACTGGTGTACCGGACAACAGCCAATGGGGGAATGGCTGTGTGGAATGGTGTTGACTACCAAGGCCACAGGCCACAATCGGGCGTGTATCTTGTCTTCGCATCGAGCAGCGATGGCAGCCAGACGTACTCCGGCAAAATCGTTTTCATGCAGTAAGTATGCTAAACAAAACGAATGGTATTGTACTCCGGTCCATCAAGTATGGCGATAGCAGCCTGATCACCAATATATTTACGGCTCAGTATGGCGTGCAGACCTATATGATACAGGGTGTAAGAAGCAGTAAAGTGAAGCAGAACCGGGCAGGATCGTTTCAGCCAGGTATGCTGCTGGAACTTGTTGTATACCAGCAGCAGCAAAAGAATATGCAGCGCATCAAGGAATTTCAGCCGGCATATATCTACAGCACTATGCAGGAAAGTGTGGTGAAAAACTGCATCGTTCTTTTCTCGGTAGAACTGCTGTTGCGCGTACTGCCGGAGCATGCACCATTGACCTCTTTGTTTGATTTCGCAACTGACTATTTTATTACACTGGACAAAACGCCGGCGGAGCAGGCCGGCAACTTCCCACTGTTCTTTATTATACATTGCAGCCAGGCGCTTGGGTATGAACTAAAAGGTAGCTATGGCACCGATACCCCCTACCTGGATCTTCGTGAGGGTGGATTTACCCCAAATCCGCCGGCTGCCACGCATGGTATAACCGAAGATGACTCACGGGCCCTGACACAGATGCTGCTAGTGAACGACTATGGCACACTACAGGAAGTGGCGCTCAACGCTGCCATGCGAATGAGGTTGATAGAATGGTATGTAGCGTTCCTGAATGAGCATACACAATACAGTGGCCATCTAAAATCTCTCGCTGTGTTGAGAACGATACTACATTGATCGCAGCTGTTTGTGTCGCAAAAACATTATTTTTGAAAGATACTGACTTACATAGTGGACGAGAAACACTTACAGGAGAAAGACCTTAAAACAACATACCGGCAACGTTTCCTGAAAAACGTCCTTAAGCTACAGGGCAATGGGGCCTTTGTGGTGCTACTGCTTTCACTCTTATTCTTGTGTGCTGTGGTTTTCAAAGATTTTCTGCTGCTACGGAAAATCTATTTTTTTAATGGCGTGGGGAGTGACTCTATGAACCTCTATTTTCCATACCTGCATCACCTTGCTGACTACATACACCGATACGGGCTTCCGAAATGGTCATTCAACATGGGAATGGGGCAAAATCTTATGCCTTTCTGTTTACGCGACCCTTTCGACCTGATCCTTTTCGCTGCGGACAAAGACAACCTTATCTGTAGCATGGTGTACAAGGAAATAATAAAAATTGTGGTCAGCGGGATTGTTTTTTTCTTCTACCTGCGGACGACCAGGTTGTCTGAATATACCTCGATCATGGGCAGCCTGTTTTTCTCATTCTGCGGATTCATGATCGTAGGCAGCTGCTGGTCTATATTTTCTTTTGAGGCGTTCAATATGGCGTTACTGCTGCTCGCTTTTGAACTACTATTCATGAAACGGAACTGGTATTTATTTCCGATTCCTGTTTTTCTCCTGGGTGTATCTCAGCCATTCAATCTATATGTTTACGGACTGCTACTGGCGTTTTATGCAGTGTTCCGGATGTTGCAGACAAATACCTTTACCTTAAAAAATGCAGGTTCGTTATTTCTTAAAATGGCGGGGCTGTCTGTAGTTGGCCTGTTGCTGAGCGCTCCTTTTTTACTGGAGAACATCAACCAACTATTACACAGCCCACGAGGCAGCGGTGAAAATTCTTATGCACATGTGCTGTCCTCAACACCGGTATTCAGCCTGTCAAACGTTCTTGAACTTGGCGCCGGCATTCTACGTTCCTTTTCAAGCGACATGATGGGAGATGCCCAACATTTCGGTTCCTGGCACAATTATCTTGAGGCTCCACTGTTCTATTGCGGCCTGCCGTGTTTATTATTTATGTCGCAGGTATTCCAGTTCCAGGACCGTCGCAGAAAATTACTGTTCGCAACGTTCATCATCTTGTGGCTGCTACCATTTTTCTTTCCTTATCTGCGTTATGCGTTTTGGCTATTTACAGGGAATTACTACCGGGCTTACTCATTTTTCGTTGCGTTCCTCCTGATCTATTATTCCATGAATGCGCTTGAACAGATCATTCTGCAACGAAAAGTAAACCTGGTAATATTAGGCATCACAGTGGCAGTTCTTTTTGCCCTTATGTACCTACCTTACAAAGTACCTGACCCAGTTTTTCATATCATGGCCGTAAATAAGCCAATACGTACATTCTTAAGTGTCTTGATGCCGGTATATTGTCTATTGATCTGCTTTATGGCATTTGGAAATGGCAGAGCGCTGCCAAAGTACCTTTTCCTGATAGCTGTAATTATAGAACTCACTTATCTATCGGGAATCTCAGTTAACAATATGGAAGCGGGAGCGAGAAAAGACTGGCAAGGAAAAGGCGGTTATAACGACTATACTGTTGAGGCCATTCACTACCTGAAGCAAGCAGACTCTTCTTTTTACCGGACCGATAAAAATTATTATTCCGCCCCAACCTACTTCTTCTCGTATAACGACGGAATGGCGCAGGATTATTATGGGACCAGTTCTTACAACCCTTTTAACCAGGGTTATTACATCCATTACCTGCAGCTAATGGGCATAGCAGACAGAACCGATGAATCTGAATCTAGATGGGCGATAGGCCTGCGTAATCGCCCTGTTTTAGAAGCAGAGAACCGTATTAAATATTTTCTGAGCAAGGGAGATTTGTCCCCCGCCGCGCATAACTTTTATGATTCTGTAACCACCCTCGGAGACGTGAGGATATACCGGAACAGACACGTGCTGCCAATTGGTTATACCTACCGTTATTACGTAAAGGAAAGCGCGTTCAGCAACCTATCAGATGAACTAAAGGATATTGTGAGCCTGAAAGCCGTGGTGCTCAAAGATGATGATATACAGAGCGCCTCACTGCCCAGGGAATTTTCTTTGCCTGATACCGCCTCTCTGAAAACATGGAATGAAGACTCTTGTGTCAGCACTTTAAACGAGCTCAGTAAAGATACACTGGCAACTACGCAATTCGACGTGGCGCGTATTGCCGGTACTATTTCTGTTAGTGAAAACCGAGTGATGTATATAACAGTTCCTTATGACGATGGATGGCAACTGTATATGGATGGTGCACACTGCAACAAAATAATAGCAGACGGAGGCATGACCGGCATTTTGCTAAAAAAAGGCGTGCATCACATAGCAATGGTATATGAGCTTCGCCTTTTCAGAACAGGATCATTCATTAGTCTGCTGGGATTGCTGGCCTACATGAGCCTGTGGCTTTATGATAGAAAGAAACGGAGTAATCAGGCAGTTCACTGAAAAAGATATTCCGCCTTTTCAATACTTTCAGGCTTGCCGACATCGATAAACAAATTGCCGGTATGGTCATACCCTTTGAGGATGTTTTTTTCTGCAAGGCGCAGGTAAAGGTCGACCAACGAGAATTTCCCTTCGAAAGGAATATCCTGTAGTACGCTTTGAGATAAGACCTGTATGCCGCTGAATGCAAAGGGTGTGAGCGGCTCTTCGTGCCGGGCGATGCGCTGTTCATTTGTTTTGTTGTTCATCCACCCGCAAAGGTGCATGCTGCTGTTGAACAAAAAATGGCGTGATGAATCTCTTTTCATTACTGCAAGCGTGCCCATAACATTACCTTCATTATGCTCGACGATCATTTTACCCAAGTCGAGATTGGTAAGTATGTCTACATTCATGACCACGAAATCCCCGGAACCGTCAAAAAAATAAGCTGCTTTTTTGAGGCCGCCGCCCGTCTCCAATACTTCGCTGCGCTCGTCGGATATGGTTACTTCGCTGCCGAAACCGTCGTTCTCGAAAATGGTATCTTCGATCATTGATGCGAAGTGATGTACATTAACAATGACCTCGTATATGCCAAAACGCTGCAGGTACCGGATGTTGTGCTCCAACAGCGTTTTGTCGTTCACCGTCACCAGCGCCTTGGGACAATGATCTGTAAATGGTTTGAGCCGGGTACCTAAACCAGCTGCGAAAAGCATTGCTTTCATAAGGTAAATTTATAGGCAATGGGCCACATTCCGTAAGGGATAATGATAAATTTGATAATTTAGCAGCAATTCTCCCTCCATGGACAAAAGGAAACAACAAAGACGTAACAAACTGCAGAGAAGTAAAAACGTGCCGCTTTTTAAACTGGCCGACCCTATTATCCAGAGTTTACTTTTCATCTTGTTCATCTACACCATAGATATTCCGGATATTGTCTCCTACCAGACCGCATTCTATCTTTTATTTTCTGTGCAAGTAGCCAGCCTTGCCATTAACTTCCTGCTTCGGTTCCTGGACCTGCTGACTACAGAGCGCATGATATACGCCGTAGTTGTGGTTGTATATATGGTCATTTATTTTTACATGGGAGGGCATGTGACTGAGAAATTAATGCGGGTGAACGCCAACACTGATGACAATGCAATGCCGGTCTATGAAATTATCACTCGCGGGGTGGGTATATTGATCGCTTTCTGGTACTTCACTATTTGTTTCCGAGAGGTACGGGTGCTATTTAAAAACGAGCATGGCGGCGACTTTGAATAATCTGCCTCACCATCTACACCTGCTTCATTAATTACCTTTTGTCGTTCTGTACCATTATATTTGCCAAAAATTTCAATCATATTATGTCATTACTGGTAGTAGGCACAATGGCCTTTGACGCACTTGAAACTCCGTTTGGTAAGGTAGACCGCATCATAGGCGGCTCAGCTACATACGCTGCATGGGCAGCATCTAATTTTACGAAGCCCATAAAACAGGTTTCGATAATAGGCGGCGATTTCCCGCAGGAAGAAATGACCTTGCTTGGAGCGCGTGGTGTGGAATTTGAGGGTGTGGAAGTAGTGCCTGACGGTAAAAGCTTTTTCTGGAGCGGCCGCTACCACCTGGATATGAACACGAGGGATACGCTTGTAACCGACCTGAATGTATTGGCGCAATTTGATCCGAAGATACCGGACAGCTACCAGGATTGTGACTATGTGATGCTGGGCAACCTGGCACCGGCAGTGCAGATAAGCGTACTGAAACAACTGAAGACACGCCCGAAACTGACCATACTGGATACGATGAACTTCTGGATGGATATAGCCCTGGACGAACTGAAACAAGTGCTGGGCATGGTAGATCTGCTGATGGTGAATGACAGCGAAGCACGCCAACTGGGTGGTGAACACTCTATAGTAAAGGCAGCGAAGAAGATACAAGCTATGGGCCCGAAATACCTAATCATAAAGAAAGGGGAACACGGCGCATTGCTGTTTTATGAAGGTAAGATATTCTCTGCCCCGGCGCTGCCACTTGAAGACGTTTTTGACCCAACGGGCGCAGGCGATACCTTTGCCGGTGGCTTTATAGGCTACCTTGCTCGCATCAACGATACATCGTTTGAAAGTATGAAGGCAGCGGTGATCATAGGCTCTGCCATGGCGTCGTTCTGCGTAGAGAAATTCGGGCCTAACCGGATGAAAGAGATAACAGCAGCGGATATAGACGGCAGGGTGAAGGAGTTTGTGTCGCTGTCGAATTTTGAGATCAGGAATTAATAACCGCCAATGACCATAATACCAGGAGAGATAAAGACGGCGCAGCTACACGCTTATTTACTGGGTGCTGTAGCGCCCCGGCCTATCTGCTTTGCCAGCACTATAGACAGCAATGGCAACGCCAACCTTTCCCCGTTCAGCTTCTTCAACGTATTCGGGAGTAAGCCACCGGTGCTCATCTTCTCCCCTGCCCGCAGGGTGCGGGACAATACAATAAAGCATACACTGGAAAATGTGTATGAAACAAAAGAAGTGGTGATAAACGTAGTCAACTACGACATGGTGCACCAGGCCAGCCTGAGCAGTTGTGAATACCCCAAGGGCACTGACGAGTTTGTGAAAGCAGGGTTTACGGCTGTAAAGTCTGATATAGTGAAGCCGTACCGCGTAAAGGAATCGCCGGTGCAACTTGAGTGCAAGCTACTGCAGGTAATAGAGACTGGTAAGGAAGGTGGTGCAGGCAACCTCATCATCTGCGAGGTGGTGTGTATGCACATAGATGACAACATACTGGATGCCGCAGGTAAAATAGACCCACATAAAATAGACCTGGTAGCGCGCATGGGTGCAGATTATTATTGCCGCGCTTCAGGCAATGCGGTTTTCGAAGTGCATAAACCGAATATAGAACTGGGAATAGGCGTAGATGCGCTACCGGCCCACATTCGCCATAGCAGTGTGCTTACGGGTAATAACCTGGGTATGCTGGGTAATTGCACATCGATACCTGTAATCAGTGAGCTGATGTATGACGAAAGGCTTTCGGGCATTCTGAAAGAATACACCCATGATGAGGATGCAAAAAAACAGGCGATACACCAATATGCAAAAGAGCTGCTGGACTCCGGGCATGTAACTGAAGCCTGGCATGTGCTGCTGGCAGAGTAGCGTATGCGCACATTGTTAATATCTTGTGCATATCATATAGCCCTAATATTCAAATAATATTTTGGTAACATAATAGTCGGTAACTTTAGTAGAACTAAACTTTACTAACATGTTATGGCGACGATTCAGCGGAGAACCACTGCGGACACCGATCAAAAAAGCAGTAGAAGAGGCTATCATCAGGGAAACAAATGCAGGATTCAAGCTTAAGGTGTGCATAGGCACCGACTCGCAGGTGCGGGCTACTGAAACCGAGTTTGCCACTGTTATTGTATTTCTTCGCGAAAAACACGGCGGGTTTATGTTTATCAGCAACGATAAAACAAAACAGCCGTATAGTATCAAGGAGCGGATGCTGGTGGAAGTAGCCAAGAGCATTGAGATCGCTTATGAGCTCTGCGACCTGTTCAACAAGTATGATGTAGACATGGAAGTTCACGCCGACATCAACACGAATCCGCAGTTTAAGAGCAATGAGGCACTGCGTGAAGCCATGGGCTACATATTGGGCATGGGGTATGCCTTCAAAGCCAAGCCAGACGCGTTTGCGAGCAGTTGCTGCGCCGATAAAATGGTGAACTGACCCACACCATTTCCTACCGTTTACAGGGGCTTTACCTCCCCTGGTTGGAAACATCTCCCCTAAATTTTAAATATTTCCAACATTTTTTCTGTTATTATAAAGAAAAAGCTTAAATTTACTATTACTTAATAGTGCTTTATTCTGATGAAAACCCGCTATCTCATTTTGTTATATGCCTTAGTGCTATATGCAGGGCACACCTACGCACAGTCTCCGGTAGAGTTTATTAAAAATGAAGGGCAGTGGGCAAGCTGGTTTAAGTATAAAGCACAAGTGCAAGGACAGGGAGGAGAGATTTTCCTGGAGAATGATGGATTGCGGTATCTTCTCTGCGACCCTGCGAACGCATACAAGATGGATTCTTTTCATCACGGGCAGATCACTAAAAAGCCCACGATGAAATTTCATGTTTACAAAATGACCTTCGAAGGCGCCTCTCAACAGCCTGAAATGCAAGGCCAGAGGCCAGAGCCGAGTTACTACAACTATTTTATTGGCAATGACCCGACACATTGGAAATCAGGTATACACCCCTACCAGGGCCTGAACTATAATAATCTGTACAAGGGTATTAACATGCAGCTCTCTTCAGAAGGGAGTTCACTGGTTTATGAGTTTTTCGTACAGCCGGGCGCAGACGCTTCGCAAATACTGCTGAAATTTGAAGGGGCGGAGAAAATGTCCATCAATGATGATAACCTGATCATCAACACCTCAGTGGGTAAGGTGATGGAGGTGAAACCCAACGCCTATCAATACATCAATGACAACAAAGTACCAGTTGCCTGCAACTATCATTTAAAGAACAATAAAGTTTCTTTTGATTTCCCGGATGGCTACGACCATACGCAACAACTGATCATTGATCCTACTATTGTTTTCTGCTCGTTTACCGGCTCATCTGCTGATAACTGGGGCTTTACAGCCACATACGACAATGCAGGCAACTTCTACATGGGCGGCTTAGTCAATGCACTGTCGGTTGGAGCGGGTGGAATGGGTGGATCTTACCCGGTAACACCCGGAGCTTATCAAAGCACTTTTGCCGGTGGTGAAGGTAACAATGCCTTTGAGTATGGCGCTGATATAGGTATCATGAAACTGGCCCCCGATGGCAAGACCCGTATATATGCCACTTACCTGGGCGGCACGGGCAACGAGCGACCACATAGTATGATAGTAGATGGCGCCGGTAACCTGATAGTAGCAGGACGCACACACTCTATAGATTTCCCGGTTACGACAGGTGCGTTCCAAACAACCAACCACGGGGGGTGGGATATAATAGTTTCCAAGTTCAACCCAACAGCAACTGCGTTGATAGGATCCACGTACATGGGCGGCAGCGCCGATGACGGTGTGAATTTCGACTCAACAGAGGTGGGATATGGCCAACTGAAATATAACTATGGCGATGATGCACGCAGTGAGGTGCAGATAGACAACAGCGGGAATATTTATGTGGCTGGCTGCACAGAATCTACCGACTTCCCTACCAAATCTGCAATAGCCACTACACTTTCCGGGCTGCAGGATGGCGTAGTATTTAAACTGAACAGTACCCTTACCTCTATGCAATGGGGCACCTACCTGAGCGGCATAGGCTATGACGCCGGCTATGTACTGGCGTTCAATACTTCCCAAACGTCGGTGTATGTGGGAGGTGGCACTAACAGCAGCAACTTCCCTGTGACGACAGGTTCGTGGCAGCCTACATTCGGAGGTGGCCTGGCAGATGGATATATACTGAAATTCCAGAACAGCCCTCCATACAATATACAGAAAGGCACGTTCATCGGCACATCAAACTACGACCAGGTATATGGCCTGCAGGTGGACATGGATGACAATGTATATGCAATGGGGCAATCACTTGGCGGTACTTTCCCGGTAACTGGTGGCGTGTATACCAACCCCGCTTCCAGCCAGTTCATCATTAAGATGGACAGCAATCTTTCGAAAGACCTCATCTCCACAATATATGGATCGGGAGATCCGGCACATACCAACATCTCCCCTGTTGCTTTTCTTGTAGATACCTGCCAGAACGTATATGTATCGGGGTGGGGTGGCGATCTTGCTTCCTCTATTGGATCTAAAACCGTACCACCAAGTATCGGTACTACTACCGGCATGCCGCTAACTTCTGACGCCTACCAAAGCACCACGGATGGATTTGATTTCTATTTTATTGTGTTGGGTCCAGGAATGACGTCATTGCGCTATGCAACATTCTATGGAAGAAATGCCCCTGGCCAGTTCGGGGAGCATGTGGACGGAGGTACGAGCAGGTTTGACAAACATGGTATTATATACCAGGCCATCTGCGCCAATTGCGGCGGCACCGCCATAGGAGTACCTCCCTTCCCTACTACCACAGGCGCATGGTCTACTGTAGATGGCTGCTCAGGTAACTGTAATGAGGCGGGGCTGAAAATAGCGTTTAACATTGGCCCGGTATCGGCGATCGTGAGTGCGGGGCCGAGTACGAGCGGATGTGCTCCATTAGTGGTGAACTTCACGAACGGTTCTAATAATGCCTTGTCTTATGTTTGGAACTTCGGGGATGGCACTACCACTACTGCTTTCTCTCCATCACACACATTTACGGGATCAGGCACTTATACAGTGACACTATCCGCGGCCAATTCCAATGCATGTTTCAAAACAAACGATACGGCCTATCTCTACATTCATGTGGACACCAATATCATCTCGCCGTCATTTACCTATATACTCAAAGACAGTTGCAACCCATATACCGCCTCATACACTAACACATCAATCGATAAAGCGGGCGGCACGCCTACGTACCAATGGTACCTTGGCGATGGAACATCTTTTTCCGGGGTAACGCCTCCTGACCATAATTACCCGGACACAGGAAATTATATGGTAACGCTGGTAATGAGTGATGCGCTTGCCTGTAAATCGCCGGATACGGTGATACAGAAACTATCCATACATAATTTCAGGGTCTCTGCCAGCTTTGTGGCGCCAGATACGCTGTGTGCAGGGACGGCATTTACACCATCAATTAAAGTTTCGAATGGGGGAACCAGCCTTTGGACATTTGGCGACGGACATAGCTCAAACGGCGCTGACCCGAGCTATACTTATGACAGCACCGGTACTTATACCTTAAAGTTTGTAGAGAAGAACAGCGCAGCATGTAACGGTGCGGACAGCTTTACTAAGACCATAACCGTGGTGACCGGGCCGATAGCGAATTTCTCTTTCGATCCGGTGCCTCCTGTACCTAATACGCCTGTCTCTTATACCAATGAGTCCATAAGGGCTACGCGCTACCTCTGGAACTTTGGCGACGACACAACCTCTACCGACACCAACCCTGTACACCAGTTTGACAGGAGTGGCACCTACAAGACCTGCCTTAACGCTTACAACGAAACCACCTGCCCGTCTGTGATCTGCAAACAGGTGCCTACAGAGGTAGACCCGCTTATAGGCCTGCCGACAGCATTCAGCCCCAATGGCGACGGAAGTAATGACATACTCTACGTGCGTGGTGCGGCAATAAAAACACTTGACCTGAAAATATTTAACCGGTGGGGGCAGCTTGTATTTGAAACCACCAGTAAAGAAAGAGGATGGGATGGCACATTCAACGGACAACCACAGCCCATAGAGGCTTATGCTTATGTGCTGAACGCTACCTTTATTGACGGCTCTGCCAAGGTGCTGAAAGGAAATATAACTTTATTGCGATGAGAAAAAATGTGCTGCTGGCTTTTGTGTTGTTTGCGCTCATGTATCAAGGGGCCAATGGCCAGAGTATGCACTTTTCGCAATATTATAATGCCCCGCTGTTACTGAACCCGGCTAACACAGCGCTGATGCCCGACAACGATTTCAGGATAGGGCTTAATTACCGCAATCAATGGTCTGTGGTGCCTGTGCCTTACAATACATTCTCGGCATATGGCGATTTCAAAGTGGGGGGCAATAAGGATAATGAGAATCACAATAACTGGCTGGGCATTGGTTTTGCGTTCTTTAATGACAAGGCCGGCGACGGCAACCTGGCATTGACTGAGGTGCAGGGCGATGTTGCCTACCACCTGCAGATGAGCCAGCATACTATGTTTTCCTTAGGTGTTTCGGGAGCCAGTATACAGCGTAGCGTAAACTTTGACAATCTGCTGTTTGACGCGCAATGGGATGGGTTCACCTTCAACGGCAATATCCCCAACAATGAGAAGGTGGGCATACTCAAAGACAACTACTATACGGTGGGTGCAGGCGCTAACCTGGCGTGGTTCCCGAATGAGAGCGTGTATGCAAAACTGGGCGGCAGCCTTGAAAACATAAACCAACCCGCCGAAAGCTTCTACGGCAGCACTAAAAATGTAATTGCTTACCGCCCGGTTGTGGACCTGGATATCGTGTATCAAATCAGCCCTGTACTCATTATCAATCCATCTGCGTACTATACTACCCAAAGCGGGGCGGCAGAACTGGTGGTAGGGTCCTTGTTCCGCACGGTACTGAGCAGCAAGAACCAGGCAACCTCGCAACTGATACTGGGATTATATACCCGCATGGGCGATGCTGTAATAGGCGTGGCCGGTTACCAGATGGGCAACATACAATTCATGGCTAATTACGACTTTACAATATCTGCATTAGCACCTTATAACGCCAGTTATGGTGCGCTTGAATTCTCCCTGGTGTATACAAGAGCCTACCACCCGAATGACGGAATTAAGAAAATGTATAGCTGTCCGCGCTTCTTTTAACAATTATTTTCATGCTTAATGGAAATCGTGGTATTATATTTGAGATACAATTAGCATAACGCACACTATATGGAAAAAGAGAAAAATAAAATACTGTTAGTAGAAGACGATACGAACTTTGGACAGGTATTGAAGAATTACCTGGAACTTCATGATTTTGTAGTAGAACTCGCCCGTGATGGTATACTGGGGCTGGCTGCGTTCCGCCGCGAGAAATATGACATTTGCCTGCTGGACGTGATGATGCCGAATATGGATGGCTTCACGCTGGCTGAAGAGATCAGGAATGTAGACCCTGACGTGCCTTTGTTCTTCCTTTCTGCCAAAAGCATGAAAGATGACATATTGACAGGCTACAAGCTGGGCGCTGACGATTATATCACCAAGCCATTTGACAGTGATGTATTGCTGTCAAAAATAAAAGCCGTGCTGAAGCGTAACCAGGAGTTGCATGAAAAACAACATTCGCAGATAGAGTTCATTATTGGCGCATACCACTTTAACAGCAAGCTGCGTACGCTGAAACACGGCACGGAATCAAGCACACTGTCTCCGAAAGAGAATGAACTGCTGCTGATGCTTTGTGAATATAAGAACGACCTGTTGCCTCGTGAAACCGCCCTGAAGCGGATATGCGGCAGCGATACTTACTTCAATGGTCGCAGTATGGACGTATACATAGCCAAGCTACGCAAATACCTGAAAGAAGATAGCAGCGTAGAAATAGTGAATATACACGGCAACGGGTTCAGGCTGGTGGTACCGGATTAATACTGAAAACATGTTTAAAAAAACAAAGGTTAAATATACATTGCCCAGTGATAAGGACAAAGAAAGCTATGGACTTGTATGGGCGATGCTGGCGGTAAAAAACAGCAAGGTAGTTTCAGAAGAAAGCATTCTAAAGAAATTAAGGCGCTGATGAAACTTGAGTCCCCGGAAATTAAGTAAATACTTTAAACAGGATGCGAATGACCGCATCCTGTTTTTATTTCACTTGCTTGCGGGCAAAGCAATTCAGCCATTATTTTACTACTTTTGAGCCACAATGAAGCATTTGCCAAACCTGCTGACGCTGGGTAATTTATTTTGCGGCTGTATAGCCATCGCATATATACTCAGCGCCCAGCCTTATATGACCATGAGTCTCCAAAACGGGGGGCTGCCTACCTGGCAGTGGGTGTATGGCGCAGAACAGATGTATTACGGCAGTCTATTCATTTTCATAGCGGCGATCTGTGATTTGCTGGATGGAATGGCCGCCCGGGCGCTGAGGGTATTCTCCCCTATTGGCAAAGACCTGGACTCGCTTGCAGACCTCGTATCGTTTGGGGTAGCGCCATCTGTGATCATTTTTAAATTCCTTTGGGATGCGCTGATGCAGGAAAAGAATGCCTTTGATGTAAATATGCTGGCCATGGCCCCTGCATTTCTCATTGCCTGTTTTGCGGCGCTGCGGCTGGCAAAATTCAATATTACCTCTGACCAGCAAAAAAGTCACTTTATAGGTATGCCTGTGCCTGCAGTAGGTATTATTGTAGCGTCATTCCCGCTGGTGATGTGGTTTTGCAGCGGAAAGATACATCACTACTTTGCTATGGGTATGCAAAACAAATGGGTACTGTACTTAGTCATTGCGATCTTGTGCTGGTTGATGGTGTCCGGCGTGAAATTTATAAAAATGGCGCCTGCCAAATGGACGCTGGCTGCTGCATGGCCGCAACTGGTATTGCTCGTTTTTACCGGTATCTCCCTGTTTTTTTTATGGGTAGCGGCTATACCATTAGCATTTATACTGTATGTGCTGTTATCAATGATATATAAACAGCCGGAAGCAATAGAAAACAAATAACTGAAAATTTTTAGCTTATGAAATACACTGCGCAAATCAATGTAATGCCACTAAAAGAACTGCTGGACCCACAAGGTAAGGCAGTAAACACAAGCCTGCACAACCTGGGGCTGACCCATGTACAGGACGTGCGCATAGGCAAGCGCATATCTCTGAACATAGACGCTGCAACGAAAGAAGAAGCGGAAAAAATGACGCATGAAGCCTGTAAGAAATTGCTGGCCAACCCGGTGATGGAAGCATTTGATTTTACATTGACGGAAGGATAAGGAACGATGACAAAATAAAGTACACCATCTTGCTCGTTCTTTCCATTTTTGCTTCGTTGTAAACATCTTTAAATAGTGCACTATTCGCAGATTTTACGCCTCGCAAAAAAGAAAAATAACTTCGCAATATAATGTACTTTATTTTGTCAACGTTCCTAAGACCCGTTCATTCTATTCTTAGTTACTAAATTCCCATTGAGGGATATGCGTTTATGCGGCTTTACCTGGTACCATCGCCAATAGGCAACCTGGGAGACATCACCTACCGTGCAGTGGACATACTGCAGAAGGCAGATGTGATACTGTGCGAAGATACCCGCAGCAGCCTGGTATTGCTGAAGCATTACCAGATACAGGGCCCGGTAAGCCCTTATCACCAGCACAATGAGCACAAAGTGCTGCCCCACCTGATAGACCAGCTCCGCGACGGCAAAACATTTGCCCTGCTTACTGATGCCGGTACTCCCGGTATCTCTGACCCCGGTTTTTTGCTGGTGCGTGAATGTATACGCCATAACATACCGGTAGAATGCCTACCCGGCGCTACCGCTTTTGTGCCGGCGCTGGTACAAAGCGGCATCCCGTCCAACAGGTTTGTATTCGAGGGCTTTCTGCCGATAAAGAAAGGCAGGCAGACCATGCTGAAGCTGCTAGCAACCGAAGAGCGGACGATCATTCTGTATGAATCTCCGCACCGGCTGGTAAAGACACTCCATGAGCTGGTCACCTTCTTTGGCGCAGACCGGCAGGCAGCTGTATGCCGGGAGCTGACAAAAATATTTGAGGAGACGAATAAAAATACTGTTGCCTTACTGGCTGCCCACTATGAAAAAAAACCCACCCAAGGGTGAAATAGTGCTGGTAATAGAAGGCAATCCATTCAGGAAATCAGAAAGGGACACCTCTACAGAAGACGAAGAATAACCAGCGGCATAGCACATCAGGCTGTTGGCACTATTTATTAGCGTTTACCCGCAAACACCACCTTAACTATGCCCATTTACCTGCAAATAACCTGGCTCTTCATTCTGGCTATACCCATAGCCTGCGTTGCCTGGACGGTAACCCATGAAGAAGTATTCCGCGAGCCGCGTGACTATTGTGTCAAATGCAGCAAGGAAGGAAAGACAATACTACAAAGGAAATTCTTCTATCTTTTTACATGCGAATACTGCTTCAGCCACTACGTTACCGCATTCTTTCTTATCCTTACCGGTTTTAAGTTGCTGCTACCCGATTGGCGCGGGTATGTGATCTCCGGCTTTTCGTTAGTATGGATCGCCAATGTATACATAAGTCTCTATAGCCTCATAAAAATAGATATCAAAGAGGAAAAGACGAAGGAGCAACTGGAAGAGAAAAAGCTCAAAGAAAATGAACCTAAATAAAAAAGCGCTGGTAGCACAGCGCTTTTTTACATTGACTTGAATACCTTACCATAAATGCACCCGCAGACTATCTGGCAGGTACATCTTATCTCCCGGTTTTATGCCGAATGCCTCATAAAACTCAGGGACATTAGGGAAAGGCCCGTTAACACGGTACTTAGCCGGAGCGTGCACATCCGTGAGTAATTGTGTTGCTACTTTTTCAGGGCGCTCTGCCAATAACCAACCTAAGGAATAACCCAGGAAGAAACGCTGCAATGGCGTCATGCCGTTGATCTTTTCTCCTTTTTTGTAAGTCTCTGTCTGCTTAAAGGCGTCTAATCCTATCAGGATACCGCCAAGATCCGCAAGGTTCTCACCGAGTGTTGCTTTGCCATTTATATGCAGCGTATCTATAGGTACCATTTTATTGAACTGGCCGGATAATATTTCCGCACGTTTCATAAACTGCGCGGTATCTGTTGACGACCACCAGCTTGCCAGGTTTCCCTGTTCATCAAACTTGCGCCCTTCATCATCAAAGCCGTGTGTGATCTCGTGCCCTACGGTAGATGCGGCTGTGTAGCCATATACAAGGGCGTCATCAAGGTCGGCATCTTTAAAGCCCGGCACCGTCATCATAGCTGCCGGCAGAACTATTTCATTGTTCGACTCGTTGTAGTATGCGTTATAGGTCTGCGGCGTCATGCTCCATTCATCGCGGTTAACAGGTTTGCCCAATTTGCTCATTTCATAATTGTTCCACCATTCGTTGGCACGCATCATATTCAAGGCATAAGGCCCTCTATCTATCTTCAGCGCAGAGAAATCCTTCCACTTATCCGGGTAGCCCACCTTTTTCTTTATAGCCATCAGCTTGTGGATCGCCTTTTGCTTGGTAGTGTCCGTCATCCAGTCCAGCTTTTCTATACGCGCTTTATACGCGTTGCGCACATTCTCTACGATCTGCTCATAACGCGCCTTTGCAGTAGCATTAAAATATTCTTTTACAAATAGCTGCCCCAGCTCCTCACCAATAGCTCCCTCTTCAGCATCGAGGGCCCTGCGCCAGCGAGGATGCTCTACTTCTGCACCCCTGATGGCTTTTGAATAAAAGTTGAAATTAGCCTGCTCAAACGGTGTGCTTAGATAATTGGCAAATGTGGCCACCAGGTGGAAAGCCATGTAGTCTTTCAGCGTTTGCATGTCTGTGCCGGCTATTACCTTATCCAGCGCTTTGTAAAACTCCGGTTGACCTACGATCACGCTGTCTACATGCTTTACGCCCATTTGTTCCAGGTATTTGGGCCATTCTATTCCTGGCGAAAGGGCGCTGCGCAACTTTGCAATGGAGAACTTGTTATAGTTGCTGTATGGGTCGCGCAGGTCTTCGAGTTTACGTGACGACTTCGCCAGCGCAGTTTCCAACGCTACTATGTTAGCGGCCTTTTTATTAGCCTCTATACTGTCGGAACCCAGCAAGCGGAACAAAGTGGCAATATAGCCGGGATAAAGGCTTCTTATCTTTGCAGTGCGCGCGTCGGTATTGAAGTAGTAATCACGATTGGGCATGCCCAGACCACCCTGTGTCATGGTGTATGCTTCCACATCACTGTGTTTTGGATCTTGTGTTACGCCCTCATCAAAAAACACATTTGCCCCGTAACTGTGCATGTGGGCAGCCTGCGCCATTACGTCTTCTTTGGTGTTCATGCCTGCTATCTTGCTCAACTCCTCGCGTAGCGGCTGTGCGCCCTCTTTTTCAATAGCGTTCGTGTCCATAGCGCTGTACCAGAAATCTCCTATCCGCTGTCCCGCGCCGGTCTTATCCCCTTTTTTGAGGGCTTCTTCGTTTATTGTTTTCAGCTTGACATACAGTTCTTTCTGTACCAGCTCGCCTATACCATAAGCAATTTCGTCTCCGGGTATGGGATGGTTCTTTATCCAGCCACCATTAGCATATTGGAAGAAATCCTCCCCCGGTTTTACGGTCGTGTCCAGGTCGGCAAGCAGCATATCCTGCTTTGGTGTTTCCTTTGGAGTTTGTTGGTTGCATGCCGAAAAAAATGAAGCGGCAGCGATCATACCAATGAACGTTTTGTTCATAAGATCGGTTTGTTGAGCGATAAAGGTACAATTTTTGCATGGCTTCGCTACCCCGCATATTGGGGGGATTTCCTCATACTATACGTAGAAACGATTTCCCGGTATCAGCACTTGAAGCTGAGTATCTACCAGTTGGTTGATTATTGGTTGGTGATGAGTGTAAGCGTAAGTCCAGATGTCCCTAAACCTGTCAACGTACCGGTGAGCATAACAGTATATATCTTACCTGCAACCAATTGCTGCGCCCCGGTGCCAAGGATGACCACAGAACCAATATTAGCAGGGTCGCCGGCTTTTATAGTGTAGGAACCTGCGGCAATTTCCATAAATGAAGATACCTGCCCTGAATTGACACCCGTAGCAAATGCGGTGCTCTGTGCGTCAGCATTTATATGCAGCGTATCAGTTGAAAGGTTTACGAGACGGATCTTTACATTGCCGGAAGACGGCGCAGTCAGGTCATCAGAAGTAAAAATAAAAGTAGGAGCCAGTATGGTACCACCCGCAAAGGCCGAATAGTGGCCCCCCACAGTAAGGTTTTCTGTGCCACTTGAAAGCTGTGACAACCCGGTTACACTAAACGACATGGGCACTGCGCTGCCGGCGGTTATAGCCTGGTACCCGCTGTTCTGTAAAAAAGCTTTGTTCGAGCCATTTATAACGGCAGTATTATTTGCTTTTGCGTCTACGTTGATAGGTGTAGACCCGGCTGCACAGCCATGCACAAACATGACACTAGCCGTAGTGGCTGGTGCGGGATTATTTTTTTTGCACGCTGCAAATACAGTAATAAGTGCCAGAACCGAGAAAGACAATAACGCTTTTTTCATAATTGGTATTCGTTGTTTTTTTACTATTCAAATGTACGTAAAATCAAAAATCAAAGGCCATAAGACCCATTAAACAGCTTTTTTTTAATGAAAAATAGAATGTTGTCCCTTCCCCCTCTTCACTCTCCAGCCATATATCTCCTCCATTCTGCAGGGCGAATTCTTTACAAAGCATCAACCCTATCCCATTCCCTATCTCGTTTGCGGTACCTGGTGCACTGTTCAACGAACTAAATATCCGTGCTTTCGCTTCTTTGGCGATACCTACTCCATTGTCCTTAACGGCAAACACAATAAAACCGGGCCGCGAAACACTTTCTGCGTTTATTTCTATTTTTCCGTTATTGAAGGTATACTTTATAGCGTTCGCGAGCAGGTTGCGGATAATAAAATCGAAATGGGTTACATCTGCATGTGCAGAGAGGTGTTCGGGGGTCTTATCGGTAACGGTTATCTGCTTTTCAGCAGCCGCCATTTTTTTAAATTCTATGGCCTCAGTTATATAGCCTTTAGCATGGAAATTTACCTGGTCTATCCTGGTTCCTTTTACCAGCGACCGTCCCCAGAACAATAACTTATCCAGTGTTTCCAGTGAGCCTTTGGAGTGCTCCTTCAGCGTAGAAAGCAGGAACTCTTTATCTTCTGCGGTCGTGCTTTCATCGTTGTACATGTCCAGGACATTGGGTATCCTGGCTATATGCCCGCGCAGGTCGTGCCCGATGATGGAGAACAATTTGTCTTTCATACTGTTCAGCTCCCTTAGCTGCTCTTTACTGGCAGTGAGTTGTTTGTTAAGCAGCACAGACCTCCGGAAAAAGAACAGCAATATGATGAGGAGCAGTACAATGCTAATTGCAATAGCCCCGGTAATGTTTCTTTCCCAGGCATTTCTTGTGCTCACCACTTCCAGCTCGCTCACCCGCGCCCTTGACTGATCCAACTCATAATCATGGCTGAGGCTGGCAATTTCCCTGGCTTTGTCGATACTGAATATACTATCCGCGAGACGGTCTTTTTCCTCAAAGGCTGCGAGGGCTTCTTTGTATTCTCCCTTCTGTTTATCCAGTGTAATTATTTCCTGGTACACATAAATAAGGAACCTCCGGTTATGCATCTGCTCGCATATTTCTTTGGCTTTTGTGAGATAGCTCATTGATGACACAGGGTCAGACTGCTCCAGTATCTGCCCGATCTCCAACAATAGGTTCGACTGCATTTCCGGCATGTTCTTCTCTGTCACTATTCTCAGCCCTTCGCGCAGATATTCCAGTGCCTTTGCCGGTTCTCCCCTATCTAAGTAAAATTGGCCGAGGTACGACAGGCATTCCACATGCGAACTCGTAAACTGTGGTTTATCGCTCAGTTTCAGATCGCTAAGAAAGGTTTCCAATCCTTTTGCCGAATCACGTTTGGCTATTGCGTAAACACCCAGGGTGTTGTACAGAGAGATGGTGGCATCTGTGAGCGGCATGCTTTTACTTACCTTTTCTGCGCGTGAAAGATATTTCCATGCGTTCGCTGTGTCATCGTGCTGCATATACAGGCTGCCCAGGTTCAGATACGTGAGAAGCAGTCCTTCGTTGTCTGACAGGCTGTCGTGTAACTTCAACGCCTCTATAAAGCACTTTATGGCTACGTCGTAGTTGCCTTTAGAGCCTTCAACCGCGCCAAGACTATTGGTCATCTGCGCCATACCCTTCAAATAATGCAGCTCCCTAAATATATCTAAAGCATTGGTAATGCGCTTCTTGGCTATATCTACCCGTCCCTGTTCTTTGTCAATGATACCCAAATGCTCGATTGCCAATCCTTCACCTAACCGGTATTTCCGGTCTACCGCAAATTGTATTGCCTGCAATCCATAATATTCGGCAGAGTCGGGGTAAGTGTTACTGTAGAAGGTGACCAGGTTATTGTAGGCGGTGATTTTCTGTGAATCGCTGGTGGCATGCTCCATAGCGCTTTTCAGTTCCATGGGTGATTGCGCCCATAAACAAAGCGGTAGCAGCAGGTAACAAATTATAATAAATGGTTTCATGCAATCACGGCGTTTACAAAATCGACCTCAAGATACTGGATTTATTCCTGTTGTTTTATTAACCAATTATCACAAAAAGTTGCTTTATAACCCTTTAACTAAATGTTTACATACCTGAACGGCATTTTGAATAATGCTGCGAATCATCTAAAATTTTAAATCCTGCCCAAAATCGAATAGTTTCGCACTGGGTAAAACACTATATATGGCTGACATTCGTCATAACTGGACAAAAGAGCAGATACGGGAGATATATGACCGTCCATTATTATCATTGGTATTGGACGCAGCAATTGTTCACCGGCAGCACCATGTGTATGGAGAAGTGCAGATCAGCAGCTTGCTGTCTATAAAAACAGGTGGTTGTTCCGAAGACTGTGCGTATTGTCCGCAGGCGGCAAGATTCCATACCGATGTGAAGGTACATGCCCTGATGAAAGTAGATGAAGTGATCAAATCTGCGGAGAATGCAAAAGCAGGTGGGGCATCACGTTTCTGTATGGGTGCCGCATGGCGCGAAGTACGTGACAACCGGGATTTTGATCGCGTAATAGATATGGTGAAAGCGGTAAATGAACTGGATATGGAAGTTTGCTGCACGCTGGGCATGCTGACCCCACACCAGGCCGACCGGTTGGCTGAGGCCGGCCTCTATGCGTACAATCATAACATAGATACTTCTGAAGAACATTATGGTGAAGTGATCACCACACGTACATACGACGACCGCCTGAACACACTATCCAATGTGCGCAAGGCCGGTATCTCGGTATGCAGCGGTGGTATCATAGGATTGGGTGAAAAAGATGACGACCGCGTAGGCATGCTGTTTACGCTGGCCAACCTGCCACAACACCCTGAGTCAGTACCGATAAATGTGCTGGTACCGGTAGCAGGCACTCCACTGGCCGATAACAACCGCGTGCCATTTGATGAACTGGTGAGGATGATAGCTACCGCGCGTATAGTAATGCCGGATTCTGCTGTGCGCTTATCGGCAGGGCGACTGGAGCTTTCTATTGCAGAGCAGGCCATGTGCTTTATGGCTGGTGCCAATTCTATTTTTGCCGGCGATAAATTACTGACAACACCAAACCCGGAATACAATGCCGACATGGATATGTTCCAAACCCTGGGACTGAAACCAAAGGCTGCGTTTGCAGATGGACAACCAAAGGGCAGGTTGAAGAAAGTGGAAGAAGCGGCTTCGTAAACGACACTATATGAACCGCATTGATAACTACCTGGCCGAAAAAATAGAAGAAAGAACACAGGCGGGAAATCTGCGGCAGCTAAAAACAAAGAGAGCCCCGGTTGATTTTTTTTCCAATGATTACCTGGGACTGTCGACTACGGGTATATTGGCAGAACTAATGCCTTGTGTCATTGACCATACTATGGGCTCTACGGGTTCACGGTTATTATCGGGCAACAGCAACGAGGCGGAAGAACTGGAACAAACTATAGCTTCTTTTCACCAGGCCGAAGCAGCGCTTTTATTCAATTCGGGTTATGACGCCAATGTAGGACTGATATCCAGTATCACCTCGCGCAACACCACTATCTTATATGATGAGCTATGCCATGCCAGCCTTATCGATGGCATCAGGCTAAGCCAGTGCAGCCGTAAGTATAAGTTTGGCCATAATGATACCAGCCAACTCACGGAGCATTTAGAAAAGTATACTGCTGATGACCCGGTATTGGTCATTACCGAATCTGTCTTTTCCATGGATGGCGATACCGCACCTTTAATGGAGATGACCCAGTTATGTGAACAATACAATGCACAGTTAGTTGTAGACGAAGCGCATGCTACAGGCGTTATAGGAACAAATGGAGAAGGCCTGGTTTGTGCGCTGGGTTTGCAGCACAGTGTATTTGCGCGGGTGCATACTTTCGGTAAAGCATTAGGCTGTCATGGCGCTGCAGTTGTGGGCAGCTCTCTGCTGAAACAATACCTCGTCAACTTCGCCCGGACGTTTATTTACACTACCGCGCTACCCGGCCATTCGATCGCCGCCGCAACATCAGCTTATAGCTACCTGGGCAGTCCATCTTTTACTAATGCGCCGCTGCATGAGCTCATCTCCTATTTCAGGGAGCGGATAAACGGTTCGGGAAGCGAGGGCTGGAAGGACAGCAGCAGTGCCATACAGGCGCTGGTGGTGGGCGATAATGAACGATGTAAATCGCTGGCAGCTAAACTGCAAAGCGCCGGCTTGCAGGTAAATCCTATACTGCACCCTACAGTGCCGCTGGGCATGGAGCGGCTCAGAGTGTGCCTGCATACCTTTAATACAAAAGAACAAATAGATCTGCTTGTGACGACCTGCGCAAGTGAAAATTGAGTATGATAGTGAATGGCCTGTTATGCTGCTATTCCGTACTTTTGCAACCACGCAATGAAAAACCGCATCGCTATTCTGGGCATACACACGGGCATCGGCAAAACCATTGCCTCAGCTGTAATAGCGGAAGCAACAGGCGCCGACTACTGGAAACCGGTACAGGCAGGAATAGAAGAGCGTGACGCTGATACAGTACGACAATTGATCAGCAACGGAACAGGCAGGGTACACAAGGAGGCCATATTACTTTCAGCGCCCATGTCGCCACATGCTGCTGCGGCTATTGATAATGTAGAGGTAGACTATACAACATTCCAATGGCCACAGACCGACAAAGTATTGCTGGTAGAAACAGCAGGTGGTATATTATCGCCCATGTCTGCCACTACCACCATGGCGGATTTTGTGACGCACTATCAATTGCCGGCGATATTAGTGGTGCAGAATTACTTAGGCAGTATCAATCATTCATTACTAAGCATAGAAGTGTTGAAGAATAGGGACATTAACCTGCTGGGCATAGTAATCAGCGGCGCAGCAAACGATGCATCTGAAACATTTATTGAACAGTACAGCAACACACGAATAATAGCGCGCATACCTGCATTAGACAAGCCTGACCAAGCATCAATCAGTATATGCGCTGGCGTAATAAGGTCTGCACTGATAAAGGAACTAACGCTTGCGGGTTTTAAAATCTGACAGAACAAATGGCAACGATACGGCAACGCGACAGTAAAGTGATCTGGCACCCTTACACGCCCATGAAAATATGGCCGGAAGCGATAGCCATAGTAAAAGGGGAGGGCGTATATCTTATTGATGAAGACGGCAACCGTTATATTGACGCCATCTCGTCGTGGTGGGTAACCCTGCATGGCCACTCACATCCATACATCGCAGAAAAAGTAAGTAAGCAGCTAACTGTACTGGAACATTGCATCTTCGCCGGATTCACCCATGAGCCGGCAGTAACGCTTGCTGAGCGCCTGCTGGACATACTGCCACAGGGGATGAGCAAAATATTTTATTCCGACAATGGCTCTACGGCTGTGGAAGTGGCCATCAAGATGTCGCTGCAATACTGGAACAACAAAGGGATAAAAAAGAAAAAACTTGTAGCCCTCGAGAACGCTTACCACGGTGACACATTCGGGGCGATGGCTGTAAGCGGGCGGAGTGTGTTTACAGAAGCGTTCACTGATCTCTTGTTTGACGTTAGCTTTGTACCGTTCCCGTCTAAAGGAAATGAGCAGCAGAGCATAGACGCCTTAGAGACACTCTTAAAAACCGGGAAGGTCGCGGCGTTCATTGTAGAGCCACTGGTACAAGGCTCTGCCGGGATGATGATGTACAGCCCGGATACACTGGAACAATATTTTCAGCTGTGCAAAAAGTATGATGCACTGATCATAGATGATGAAGTGATGACGGGGTTTGGTCGAACCGGGCCGCTCTTTGCCTGTGACCACATCAGCACCCAGCCCGATATTGTTTGCCTGTCGAAAGGGCTTACCGGGGGATCAATGCCGCTGGGTATTACCGCCTGCGCCCAGCATATCTTCGATGCATTCTATGACGATGACCGCATGAAAACATTGTATCACGGCCACTCATTTACTGCCAACCCAATAATGTGCACAGCCGCACTGGCCAGCCTCGACCTTGTGCTTGATGACGCGTGTACAAAAAGCAGGGACCAGATAGCGGAAGCACACAAAACATTTGCAGCCGGCATTCACGATCACCCCCTTATTGGAGATATACGCCAAACAGGAACCATCATAGCCATTGAATTGAAAACGGGGATTACTTCTTACCACAACAACCTGCGTGACGAGCTGTACCGTTTTTTCCTGGGCAAACGCATTGTGATGCGCCCGCTGGGAAACATTATTTATATACTGCCGCCATACTGCATCACCATTGCCGAGCTGGAATATATATATGGCTGCATAAAAGAGCTGCTATACGAGCTGCAAGCAAAGCAAGCCTCACCTACTCATTAAACCCATAGGCCCGGATGTCATCCACTGTCACTTCTTTATTGCTCAGCACATTCTTGAACCATATCTGCAGGGTATCATAGTGTTCCTTTGGCAGCTTCATGTCCAGCGAGATATCCTTGGTCTCACCGGCATTCAACAACCGCTGCACCCGCAACATATTGTACCGCGCGCTTTTGTTAGTATCTGTTTCACCTGCCACTTTCAGCTTTACAATAAACTGGGCCATGTTCCATCCTTCGCCCTCCCGGTCATCACAGTGAAACGTTCCTGTTACCCGTATCCACTGCATATCTTTCCCGGTAAATGGTATGCTTAATACCGGCGTTAATTGTCCGCCCTTAATCAATAGTGATCGATTGCCATTGATGGCCTTGGTGGTATAGAATGTACCAGTGTCCTTTTCAAAATCGTTCTGATAGATCAACCTCATATTCTTTGGTGTCCCTTCAAACAGGTCAGTATTGTCGCGCAGCACTACTGTACCATCCGGTGCGCTCCACTTGCCAGCCACCCGCCAGAAATAACGGTTGGTCATAAAGTCGGGATCATACAATTTGCCTTTATGGTAATGGTAGGTGATCCACACATTCATGTAAAGGAACACCAGGACAAAAGGCATGAGTATCCACCCCAGCCATTTACGACTAACGGATGCCTGCGCAAGGGCCGCTAATGGGAATGCCAATACCGGGTAGCTTTGTATCATAGCACGACCGCCATATATCCATACATCCCACGAGCATACGATGTAATAATTGAGAAAAAAGAACGCCAGGATCGCTACTTTGTTCTTACCATTCCTGAGAAAGGGAATAATACCTATGAATGCAAAGATGAGCATGGGTGCATAGATGAGCCAGCCACTCCGGAAGCTGAAGGTATATGGCCTGAAATTAGGGTGGCGGAAAGAGAAACCCTGATCACCGTAGCTGTATACCAGCCAGTGCCCCGACACATATTTCCAGTAGAGGAGTTGTATACTTACTACCAGGAATGCGCATAAAACTGCGATACCTAAAGATCTGAAATGCCTAGCGTACAATGCCAGTTGCTTGCGCATCTGCGCTGGCCCGATGCTCTCCATTCCCCACAGCATGGGAATAAGCAGGGATATGATGTCGGTAAAACGGGTAAGAGTAGCCAGGCCTACCAATAAACCGATCCTTATGGCATACTTTGTTTTGAACGACTGATAGAAGTAGTGAGTATTGAGCAGCAGGAACACATACACCGTAAATAACCAGCTATGAGACATGCCATTGTCTATGGCGGCGTACTCGAGGTAATTACTTCCCGCTGCCAGCAAAAACAACGTTATCGCTACCGCTGCATCGCTATAATAATAAAGCAGCAGCTTTCTTAAATACCAAAGGCCGAGTATAGCTACCAGGAAACCACCCAATTGCACGGCCAGCTGATACGGCAGAGAAAAACCATCCTGCGGATATCCCATCATACCTGCTGCCAGGTGTGCCACCGCAAAGAACGGGAGATACATTACCGCCATGCCGGACGAGTATTTCATCACATAATTACCGTTATCCACTTTTATTGCCTGCTGGAAATCAGCATTGGTAGGGTGGTATTTAGCGATTATGCTATCCTTAAAGCCTTGCTGCTTAATATCTTTATAGATGAACAAAGACGGTAAGTACCAGTAGTAGCCCGATACATCCCATGAGATAGCAGCTTCGGAGTCGGGCTGCTTCCAGCGGGGATAAAAAACGAAACTGGTATAGCACATGACTGCTACACATAAAAACCAAGCATACCGGGAAAGGTTATTGTTCATAGCCACATGGGGTCTGTGGCTAAGGTAGTTCAATTTAGATAAATAGTATAAGAGTATCTTTTATGCAACTTATTGTTAAACTCTGCCAATAACATTTGGTCAAACCAATGCGTTACCTAATTTTACATCAATACGATTTTGAACCATTTTTTTAATTCTCTACATTGAAGGCTACTCGTCAGATCCTGATAACAACCATCCTCACATTATTCGCGTTTGGAAGCGTGGTATATACCAGTTGCAAAAACAAATGTGGTAGCACCACCTGTCAGAACGGGGGTACGTGTACAGACAACATCTGTGTATGCCCTACCGGCTATTCCGGTAATGCCTGCCAGACCGGATGGTCTGACGCCAGTATCGGCACTTACAATTGTACACGGTCGAACTGCATTCCTGCCGTAATCGGCGCTACGACATGGATAAGTGCAGTGACCAAGGATGCTACCAATGGCGGATATACTATTGACATCTCGAACTTCGATAATTCCAACACTACGATCGTAGGCACCATAGATAGCGCTATCAGTGGCACCAACCGCATCACCATTAGCCCTGCTGTTGGCTCTTATGGTATAAATGCTACCGGTACATTTACAGCTACCAGCAACACCATCAACCTGCACTTTACCACGGCCTCTGCCACGGGTGGCGTGGGCTATACGTGCTATATGACACTGGTGAAGCAATAACAGACAACAGTTGTCGCCATTCGTACCAATCAATAAATTTTCAGGAAAATAAAACGGATTTGTTGTCCGATTACACAGCGAAGCTTTCGCCGCAACCGCAGCTACGGCTTGCATTGGGATTACTGAAGTGGAAACCTTTTCCATTCAGCCCATCAGAAAAATCAAGGGTAGTATCGCAGAGATAAAGAAAGCTTTTCAGGTCGGTAACCACCTTTACACCCTGATCTTCAAACACCTGGTCCCTTGGCTGCGCTTCGTTATCGAAATCGAGCTTGTAAGACAGGCCGGAGCAACCGCCCCCCACTACACTTACACGAAGGAAATAGTCATCGCCCAGGCCGGAATCCTGCTTCAGCTTTGTTACTTTTTCCTTCGCTTTATCACTTACGTAAATCATTGTTGTTCTTTTTAGTACTTAGTAGATAGTAGTTAGTATATAGTCGGACGACAATGTACTAATTACTATGTACTACTTACCATCTACCAATCTTATTAATGTGCTTTCTTCTCAGCTACCAGTTCAGGTAATCCGTTCTTAACCCGGTAGTCATTTATCGCCGCTTTAATGGCGTCTTCTGCCAGTACAGAGCAATGGATCTTCACCGGAGGCAGGTTCAGCTCTTCCACTATGTCCATATTGTCTATAGCAAGCGCCTGGTCTACCGTTTTGCCTTTCAGCCATTCTGTAGCCAGTGACGATGAGGCTATGGCAGAACCGCAACCAAACGTCTTGAACTTTGCATCACTGATCAGCCCGCTTGCTTCATCCACTTCTATCTGCAGGCGCATTACATCGCCACATTCCGGCGCACCCACCAGGCCTGTACCTACATTGGTCTTTGATTTGTCCAGTGTCCCTACGTTCTTAGGGTTGGAGTAGTGATCTATTACTTTATCTGAGTATGCCATGATTTTTTCAATTTGGTAATTTGACGATTCGGCAATGAGACAATTTGGCAATTAGCAAATGTATCAGCCCTTTTATTTAGTTATTCTATTTTAAATTCTTTTTACAACATTAAAAACAATTGGCTAATTGCCGAATTGCTTCATTATCTAATTCATTAATGGTGCGCCCACTCAATAGCATTGATGTCTACACCTTCTTTGAACATTTCCCACAGCGGGCTCATCTCGCGCAGCTTGATCACCGTTTCCTTTATTGCCTTTATGGTAAAGTCTATTTGTTCATCAGTGGTAAAACGTCCCAGCCCGAAACGCAGCGAACTGTGAGCCAGGTCGTCTCCCAATCCCAAAGCCTTCAATACATAAGATGGTTCCAGCGAAGCCGATGTGCAGGCCGAGCCACTTGACAAAGCGATATTCTTGTTAAAGCCCATCATCAGCCCTTCGCCCTCTACATATTTGAAAGAGATATTGGCTGTATGCGGCAGGCGGTGTTCCCTGTTGCCGTTCACATAAGTCTCTTCCAACTCCATGAGTGAATTTTCAAGACGGTCACGCATTTTGCTCAGGCGCTTTGATTCGCTTTCCATTTCGTTCATGCACAATTCACACGCCTTACCGAAACCTACGATAGAAGGAACGTTGAGCGTACCGCTGCGCATGCCGCGCTCGTGCCCTCCGCCGTCCATCTGGCTGGTCACTTTCACACGCGGGTTCTTACGACGAACATACAATGCGCCCACGCCTTTGGGGCCATACATTTTATGTGCGCTGAACGCCATCAGGTCTATACCGTCGGCATTTACATCCACCGGTATCTTGCCCACAACCTGTGTACCGTCTGTAAAGAACAATACTCCGTGCTTACGGGCAATTTTGCTGATCGCTTTTACATCCTGTATCACACCGGTCTCGTTATTGCCGTACATTATGGCAATAAGTATTGTTTTATCAGTTACGGCCTTCTCCAGTTCGGCCATATCTATGAGGCCATCTTCCTTCACATCCAGGTAGGTAACCTGCCCGCCCAGTTTTTCAATGTGCTTACAGGTATCCAGCACGGCTTTATGCTCGGTAGTGCAGGTGATGATGTGATCGCCTTTAGACGCATACATCTCATACACACCCTTTATCGCCAGGTTGTCGGCTTCTGTAGCCCCTGATGTTAAGATTATTTCTTTTGGATCAGCATTGATCAGCTTCGCGATCTGCTCACGGGAATAGTCCACAGCTTCTTCTGCCACCCAGCCAAACGAGTGGTTACGGCTGGCGGCATTGCCAAATTTTTCAATGAAATACGGCAACATTGCTTCCAGCACACGCGGATCCATCGGGGTCGTCGCGTTATTATCCAGGTATATCGGCAAATTCAATTCCATACAATTATCCTTGAGACACAGTTTTGCACAAAATTACGTCAAAACTCGTTACTTTCGGGCCCTTCCTGATTGCAGGTTTATATGTAGCCATCGTTAAAAACTATATGTTAAATGCTAAAAATTGAACATCTGGGTATCGCAGTAAAGGAACTGGCCGTTTCGGTGCCGTTATTTGAGCAACTGCTGAATACACCTTGCTATAAAACAGAAACTGTTGCATCTGAAGGGGTAAACACAGCCTTCTTCCTCACCGGCGACGCCAAGGTAGAACTGCTGGAAGCTACAAAAGAAGACAGCCCCATCTCTAAATTCATTGGTAAAAAAGGAGAAGGCATCCACCACATTGCTTTTGAGGTAGAAAATATTGAAGCAGAAATGAAACGGCTAAGCGCGCTGGGGTTTGAGCTGCTCAACGAAACGCCTAAAAACGGGGCCGACAACAAACTTGTCTGCTTTCTGCATCCTAAAACCACCAATGGCGTGCTTATAGAGCTGTGCCAGGAAAGAAAGTAACCGGTCAATTCGCTGGGATTGGCCTATATTTTACTATTATTGTTCTGTTAATTGATCTTACATGAAAAAAACACTGCTTACACTAACTATACTTGCCACCTGTGCCATTACATCATTTGGTCAGAAATACAGAGTGAAACTGGAAACCGAATACGGCACCATATCCATGATACTGTATGACAATACCCCGCTCAACACCGCCAATATGGTGAAGCAGGCCAAAGACCATACTTACGACAGTACGTTGTTTCACCGCATCATACCCCAATTCATGATACAGGGCGGCGACCCCGATTCAAAGAACGCAAAGCCAGGCCAGATGCTGGGTAATGGCGGATTGAAGTACACGGTACCCGCAGAGATAAATGATGAGGATTACCACAAACGCGGTGCCCTGGGCGTGGCACGTGATGGTAACCCGGAAAAGGCGGGCTCAGCAAGCCAGTTCTACATAGTAGTAGGCAAAAAATTCACAGATGCAGAACTGGACAATATCTCTTCGCGCACCGGACGTAAGTATACTAAAGAACAACGTGATGTGCTAAAAACGCAGGGTGGGGCGCCACATCTTGATGGCAACTATACTGTTTTTGGTGAAGTGACGGACGGCATGGACGTAGTTGATAAAATAGCCGCAGAGCCACGTGATGGGCATGACCGTCCGAATAAGGACGTACGCATACTGAGCCTGAAAGTGAAGAAGAAAAAGAAGTTCCTGATCTTTTAAGAGATTACTTCTTGTGCAGTATGTAGTGAAACGCGATATAGAATCCAGGGCTGATCGCATTTCCTGTTAGCGCAGCCGAATAATGGTTGATACCATTTTGCGGATCGTTGACGCTTATATAGTATGTATTGCGCTCCTGCAGCAGGAGTATATACTGGAAATTCACGCCAATGCCGAGGTACATATCCTTTCCTGCTACATCGCCGTAGATGTATTCAAACCCCAGGTTCATTGCGGGAAATATCTTACTGGGGTATTTCACTGAATCAATGGAAGCTTCCATCGTTCCGGCACGGTCACCTGCTAATGCCAGCCCTTTGCGATTAAAATCTGAAAACCCGATACCACCATATATCAGCAACTGGCTCTGCGAAAAATTGATCACATAGTTCTCATTGAGCATCACATTTATATAATTGAAAGTAAGCGCCGCCACATCATTTTTTTCATAGTCCAGTAATGGTAACCTTGTCCTTCCGAAACCGGCAGTAAGTATGGGAAAGAACTGCACATCTTCCGGTTTGTAAGCTATTCCTATCCGCGGCCCGAAACTGATCTGTCCGTAATTCGCTTGGTGGTTGCTCGTGTTGATCAACTGCGGGTAACTCACATCTATTGCCGCATACAATTCTATCTGCGCTTGGCAAACCGGCGCAATAAATAAGCAAAACAGTATGGCCACTACTCGCCCAGAACACAAACCCCATCTTACTGATACTCGTTCCCTCATTATCTATTAAACGATTTACTCCTCAAAAAAATATTTGATGTCATTACCAAAATCGCTACTCACTATAAAAAAACCATTTCGCCAGTTCTTTGTAGGTAGCTTTCTTTCCATACATCAGTATGCCTACCCTGTATATGCGGCCTGCCACCCACGTGGTGAACAGGAAACCAAGCACCAGCAACAACATAGACAGCCCCAACTGCCATGCAGGTACACCACCAAAAGGAATGCGTATCATCATGGCTATAGGCGATGTAAAAGGTATCATGGACAGCCATACAGAGAACGTACTATCCGGGTTGTTCACGATCACGGATTGCGATAACGCAAAGGTAAATATCAGCGGCAACGTAATGGGCAACATAAATTGTTGCGTCTCCGTTTCGCTGTCTACCGCCGAACCTACTGCAGCAAACAATGCACTATAAATAAGATAACCAAACAGGAAGTAAAACAAAAAACAGCTTACGGTATAGACAACCGGTATGCTCTCTACTTCTTCCATTATACTGCCCATCATGTTATCGGGGTGCACATCGGCTTTAGGTGTCTGCTGCCCCATAGCTTTCTGCATCTGCGTGGCCTGCTCAGTACGCACCTTTACACCCTTTTGCACCAGGGAGCCTACTACTGTGGACAAAGTGAGCGTGAGCGCGATCCACATAATGAATTGCGTAAGACCTACCAGCCCTACGCCTATTATCTTGCCCAGCATCAGCTGGAAAGGCTTTACAGACGATATGATCACCTCTATGATACGGCTTACCTTCTCTTCTATGACGCCACGCATCACCTGTGTGCCATACAAGAACAACGAAAAATAAATAAGGAAAGCACAAACCAGCCCCACGCCATATGAAGCATATACATGCGCGTTCTTTATGCCGCTCTCTGTCATCTGCAAGCCTTGTACGTCAATACCTTTCTGCGCGCTGGCCAGCACTGCCGAGTCTATATGCGCGTCGGCAAGCCGCCTGGCCTGCGCTATTGCATTCAGCGCACTTTCTACGTTATTTGTAACACCGGTCGAAGGTTTGTTTTCCGATATGAGCTGTGCATTCAACGATGCGGGAATGTACAGCAGGTAGTCATAACCTGCGTTTAGGAAATTCTTTTTGGCAGCCGCAGGGTCTTCCTGCTTGTATACGTATTCTATGTTGTTAGCGGCATTCAACTTGTTGGCAAACCATCCACTCTCATCTATTACCTCTATCTTCTTTTTATCGCCCATCTCATTCTGCTTCACTGCCACATACCCTATCAGCGCCATCATACCTATGAACAATACCGGCACCAGGAAGGTGACCAGCAGAAAAGACTTCTTCTTTACCCGCGTAAAATATTCACGTTTTATGATCAGGATTATCTTGTGCATATTATTTGGCTTTGCTTACAGTTTGAATAAATACTTCGTTCATGGTGGGTATTACCTCCTCCAGCTTACTTATAGCTGTACGTGGCAGCATATACTGCAGCACATCATTTACTTTGCTGCCTGCGTTGATCCGTAGCTTCAGTTGATAACCCTCATCTGTAGCCGCTTCTGACAATACCTCAAATGGTGCGCTCGCGCTCGTATCTGCTTTCTCTCCCTCGTATTCCAATATATACGTACCATTGCGGTAAGCATTTCTTATCGTCTTCACCTTGCCATCCAGTATTTTTTTAGACAGGTTCAGCAGGGCTATCGAATCGCACAACTCTTCTACAGACTCCATGCGGTGCGTGGAGAATATCACCGTGGCTCCTTTTTTATTCAGCTCCAGTATCTCGTTCTTTATGATCTCGGCGTTTACTGGATCAAAGCCCGTAAATGGCTCGTCCAGTATCAGCAAATCAGGTTCATGTATCACGGTAGCTACAAACTGCGCCTTCTGCTGCATCCCCTTCGATAATTCTTCTATCTTTTTATTCCACCAGCTTTCTATCTCCAGTTTCTGAAACCAATATTTTGCGCGTTTTCGCGCCTCCTGCAGGCTCAGTCCCTTCAGTTGCGCCAGGTAGAGTATCTGCTCCCCTATCTCCATTTTTTTGTACAGCCCCCTTTCTTCGGGCAGATAACCTATACGGCTGATATGGCTCTGATCCAGTTTCTGCCCGTTAAACAATACCTCTCCCGAATCGGGCCCTGTTATCTGGTTGATGATACGGATGAGCGATGTTTTACCCGCGCCATTGGGCCCCAGCAAACCAAACACTTTCCCTTGTTCTATCTCTATACTTACATCATCCAGTGCCCTGTGGTTGGCATACTGTTTTACTATATGGCGGATACTTAGCATGCGGTCTGATTGTAGGTGTAAATTAACTAAAGTTTTGATGCAGGTACAATTGTTAAGTGGCAGATCAAAGAAATAACGCGCAATTGTGCTTCAAAATGTTTTGTATTTTTGAAATACTATTTTCAGATAGTACCAGCAGATCGGGCTACACGACAGTCAATTTTACAACACACACCACAACTATGGAAAATACGGAACAACTCAGGTACCCGATAGGGCCTTACCAGAAACAGGAAAACACCAGCCCGCAACTACAGAAAGAATGGATAGCTACCCTCGGCGCATTACCGTCGTGGATGGACGCCAGTATAGAGAACCTTGACGAAGCGCAGTTGAAAGTGCCCTACCGCGAAGGTGGCTGGAACACGCAGCAGGTGATACACCACCTCGCCGACAGCCACATGAATGCCTACATTCGTCTGAAGCTGGCGCTCACCGAAGATAACCCGACCATAAAACCCTACGCCGAAGCCGAGTGGGCAAAGCTGATAGACACAGAGGTGGTACCCGTAAATGTATCCGTAACTATGCTACACGCCATGCACAGGCGCATGGTGGCACTACTGCAGGGCTTGCAGCCGCATGAGTGGGAACGCACTTACTATCACCCGGAACACCAGCGCAACTTTCCTATCTGGGAAGTAGTGGCCATGTATGCCTGGCACAGCCGCCACCATACCGAGCAGGTAAGGCGGCTGCGGGAGCGCATGGGCTGGTGACAAGCTCCACTGATTTTGTAGAAAAACACCCTTTTTGTACCAAAATGCATGTTGGAACATTTTTTTTCTAAAAAACCCGCTTACCTTTAATTTAAAATATTCTCCCATGGTCTCATATCTCCCAGCCTTCACCTACTTACACAGTGTATTGCGATATTTTATCCTGCTGTTTGCTGTCATTGTTGTGATACAGAGTCTCATGGGCATGACGGGCAATAAGAAATTCCGCCCCATGAACAAGCAGTCGGCCCTGGTATTACTTATTTTCTGCGACCTTCAGCTATTGATCGGAGTATTGCTCTATTCGTTAAAAGGTATGACAGGGCTGTTCAGCAGCCCGGATGTGATGAAGGACCCGGTGAAACGCTTCTGGGCGGTAGAGCATGGCTTTGGTATGATAGTGGCTATTATACTCGTGCACATCGGCTATAGCGCTACCAAGAAACTGATGGATGACGACCGCAAGTTCAAGAGACTGTTCTGGTGCGTACTGAGCGCCCTGGTGATCATATTTGCTACTATTCCATGGCAGTGGCGTACACCGGGTATTGCCCGGCCCAATGTTCCTTCTATGCATATCCCATCGTAATTGATGTACAGGAAAATAGCACAGCCATTTTATACAGCATATGTGGCTGTAACGTTTATAGTCAGCATTCTTATCGCGTTCCCTTTCTTCCTGCTGATCAGCATTGGCAATAATGTGGCAGCACGAAAAGCTATCTACACCATTATCAGGTATTGGTCCATATTCTGGCTGTGGATAATAGGCATGCCGGTAACGATACTGGGTAAGCGTCCGCCTGACCGTCGCTACATTGTTGTGGCCAACCATATCTCTTATATGGATACGCTCATCATTTTCCCGGCCATACCGGGTTACTTCCGTGCGCTGGGCAAGAAAGAAGTATCTAAAATACCGGTTGTGGGGTTTATTTATAAGCAGATCGTGATCATGGTAGACCGCAGCAGCGCCCATAGCCGCACCCGTAGTTTGCGCCTGCTCTGGCGCGTACTGCATCACGAAGGCAACATTGTTATCTTCCCTGAGGGTACGTTTAATGAGACTGGAGCCACACTTAAGGAATTCTACGATGGCGCTTTCCGGCTGGCCATTAATACGCAAACACCCATTTTCCCTATGGTACTGCCGGATACGGTAGACCGGTGGCATTATAGCGCGTGGTGGAAAGTATGGCCCGGGAAAAACCGCGCAGTTTACCTGGAACCGGTAGAGGTAGCAGGAATGGTCTTAGAAGACCTGCCGGAACTAAAACGAAAAGTAGCCGCGGCAATGGAGTTGGAGTTGAATAAGTACCGGGTCATGACCTAATAGGCTCGCTTTCCGGTAAAATAAATTCGGGATTATGCCGAAACGCAGTAAAATTTAACTATTCTTGCAAAAATTGGGGATTTAATTATAAAAAATTCAGCGAAAGTCATATTTTTATCGCTTGACAAGCCATTTTCTTAATTTGTTAACTTGAATAAAAGGTATATATGCAAAAAGGAATTCTAAAAAGCTCTTCAAAACTGGTTGCAATTTTGTTTGTTGTATTCAGTTTCAACGCTTACGGACAGGATATAGTGAAAATAAGGAACCAGAACTTTACATCTTATTTCTCAAAATCACAGCACATACCAGCCCTGGTGATCTATACGCTGACTCCGGATATGTTCAATTGCATTAAAATGAAGGGTGAAAATGGTATAACCTTAGCCACAGACCCCCAGTTACCTGAAGTTACTTCACTGAAAGACGACTACAATAACTCCCTGTTCGACAATGCGCAAATGATGTCGCCGGATGAGAATACCTGCGATAAAGACGCTTATATAGAAAGCTTTTACTTCAGCAATGTAATGCCAATGCCTAAGAACCTGTTCAAGGAACTGTGGGAAAAGCTGCATGAGAAAGAAGTAGTAAAAGCCAAGAAATTCAAGAAAGTGAAAGTGTTTGCCGGCACTGTAGGCCGCAACTGGGTTATAGGCCGCGACAATAATGTAATAGTGCCTGAATGGTGCTGGAAGGTGATCTACATACCCAGCACTGACGAATATCTGTGCTACCAGTTCCACAACATCGAACCATACTCCTCCAGCGATAAACTGGCTAACCACAAGGTGGACATCTCTACAATAGAGTCACTGGCTGGTGTACATTTTGTAAATGGTGTGATCACTGCGCCATACGTAACTGCGACTCCGAATAATTAATTATTATCCTTTTTATAATAGAAACCACTCTTCGGAGTGGTTTTTTTATGCCCTATTGACTTGCAAAACAGTATACTATAATACTTTCCGGAACTACCCGCTTTTTTGTGTTTGGGGCTGGCTATATAATATGTTACCTTTGCACACTTTCAAACATATATAAATGGCATTACAAGCAGGAATAGTAGGGTTGCCCAACGTAGGAAAATCGACATTGTTTAACGCGGTGAGCAACAGCGCCAAGGCGCAGGCGTCTAATTACCGGTTCTGTACCATTGAGCCCAATATAGGCCAGGTGGATGTACCCGATGAACGGCTGGCTAAACTTGCTGAACTGGTGCAGCCACAGCGTATACTCCCTACTACCATTGAGTTTGTAGATATTGCCGGCCTGGTCAAAGGCGCCAGCCAGGGCGAAGGGCTGGGCAATAAATTCCTGGCCAACATACGCGAGGTGGATGCTATAGTACATGTGATTCGCTGTTTTGAAGATGAGAATATTTTGCGTGACGAAGGGCCTATCAACCCGATAGCTGACAAAGACATTATTGATACCGAGCTGCAACTGAAAGACCTGGACAGTGTGGAGAAGAAAATACAGCGGGTAGAGAAAATGATCAAAGCCGGCGATCCTAAAATAAAACACGCCTACGAAGTATTACACCGCTGTCAGAAGCATCTTTCTGAAGGGAAGAATATACGTGGCATGGACCTTGACCCGGAAGACAATGAAGCTATTGCAGATATTTTCCTGCTTACCGCCAAGCCCGTTCTTTATGTGGCCAACGTAGATGAAGCAGCATTGCTGAAGGGCAACAAATATTCTGATGCGCTGGTGAAAGCCGCTGAAGAAGAAGGCGCACAAGTGATCGTAATGAACAACTCAATCGAAGCGCAGATAACTGAGTTGGAGAGCGATGAAGACAAGCAACTGTTCTTTGAAGAGTATGGCCTTACAGAGCCCGGGCTTAATCGCCTGATACGTAGTGCATACAAGCTCCTGAACCTGGCTACTTATTTCACAGCCGGTGTGCAGGAAGTACGCGCCTGGACCATTCACCAGGGCTGGAAAGCACCGCAGGCAGCCAGCGTCATCCATACCGATTTTGAGAAAGGTTTCATCAAAGCAGAGGTGATCGCTTACAACGATTACATTCATTATAAAAGCGAAGCCGCCTGCCGCGACAATGGCAAGCTGCGCATTGAAGGCAAGGAGTACGTGGTGCATGATGGCGATGTGATGCACTTCAGGTTCAACGTATAAGTAGCCACAACTAACCGGTAACCAAAATGAGTAAAGTAGCCAGTATCATTTCGGGTATCCTCCTTGCAATGGGAGCATCCTGTTTTGTGATCTGCAACTACGCTGCCAGCAATCGCAGGTCAACTGCCGCTGTGCATACCGGCGCATTCCGCTCAGCTGTCTACAATAAACAAATGGTTGACACTGCCGTTTCCCTGCTGAGGTCGGGCTATGTGGTACTGCGGATGGGATTTGGTGCGGATAGCTACTTACTGTCGCAGATGAACCAGAAAGATAAAAGCTACTCGCACTGCGGCATAGTGATGATCGAACATGGCTACCCTTTTGTGTACCACAGCATAGGTGGAGAAGACAATCCCGACGAACGGCTGAGAAGGGATTCAGCGTGTTTTTTCTTTTCTCCCACTCACAATAAAAATATAGCCATAGTGCATTATGATTACACCTCGGCGCAGATCAACGACCTGAGACAGATAGTAGCGAGGTATTACCGGCAAAGGCCCAGGTTTGACATGAAATTCGACCTCGCCAGTGATGATAAAATATACTGCGCTGAATTCATTTACAAAGCAGTCAACGAAGCGACACACGACACGGGTTACATAAGAACCACTACCTTGCTGGGATACACGTTTGTAGGCATTGATGATCTTTTCCTGAACCCGCATGCAGACGTGGTTTGGCAAACGAAATTTAAGTAATACCTTTGCTTTGAAACAAAAAACTTCATGAAGAAAATACTCATTTCCTTTTTCGCATTAATATTGATTGTCGCCACCACCGAAAGCTGTAATAAAGGCGGAGCTAAAGATGTGGCTACAAAATGGCTCACCAGTTTTTATCATATTGATTATGACGCTGCCAAAGACCTATCCACTGAAGACACAAAGAATCTCATTGCATCGCTACAGCAGTTTACCAGCATGATACCTGATTCTGTAAAGAACGATCGTAAAAAGGTGAACGTAAACGTAAAAGACGTAAAGGAGAAAGGTGATACTGCTGTGGCTACATACACTACTTCCGATTCTCCCGATAAAGACCAGAACATTACATTGGTAAAGGTAAAAGGGAAATGGCTGGTTGAATTCTCCAAAAACGACCAGATGAGTGGCGCCGGCGACGTAGCCCCCGACCAATCGGGTGGGGGAGACAGCACTGGCGCTATGACCGATTCAACTATGCATTGATATGTCTGACAATAATAATTAAACAAGCGGCTACCTGTTTAAAATCCGGCAGCCGCTTGTTTTTTGCAGGATTTCTTTTGTCTAAGTCAACAAATACTAACTTCTGATTAATCATTTTTAATTAATGTGATTTTTTTTCTCTTTTATTTGCAGCAATCATAAAAAATGCATATCTTGCTTGTTCATTTCCAAAGTAAATTGCTTTTTTATGAACCGTAAAACTGTACTCCTATTTACACTATTGTTTTTGGGCACCTGCTATTCTTCATTAGCCCAGTTGGCATGTCCGCCAAACATTGATTTTGAGTTGGGCAATATGTCCTACTGGCATTTTGAGAATGGCTACTGTTCAGCAGTTTTTGGCGGCAGCCCCACATATACACTAACGCCTTCAGCTCCGGTATATGGCAGGGAAGGTCTTGAAACACTGGGCGGCGGTGTTGACCTATATGGTGGGTTCCCCGTACTGGATCCGGGCGGTGGAAACTTTTGCCTTAAGTTAGGTGAGAACGTAAGTGGCACACTGACAGAGGAAGCCGACTATTATGTGCATGTGCCTACCGGAGTTACCAAGTACAGTCTCATCTATCGTTATGCGGTGGTGATGGAGGATCCCATGCATCCTGTTTCAGAGCAGCCCAGGTTTATCGTAAGTGCCACTGACTCCGTAACCGGCAAACCTATTCCCTGTGCTTTATACAACTATGTAGCTGGCTCATTGCCTGGTTTTCTGACTTCCTCAATTGGCGGTGATGTATATTATAAACCCTGGTCAACAGCCAGCATCAACCTTTCGGGGCTTGGTGGCAGTGTCATTGATATAAAGCTGATCGCACAGGATTGCACTGCCGGCGCCCATTTTGGTTATGGATATTTCGATGCTACCTGCGGCCTTTTCGCCATCGATTCAAAGATCTGCGATGATACGCTGGCCACCCTCTCCGGGCCGTCAGGCTTCAGTTCCTACACCTGGTACGACTCCCTTACTTTCACACATATCTTCGGTACCACGCAGGTCATTACTATGCCTATACCCGATACCGAAACCACTTTCGCAGTCATCATACAGCCCTATATCGGCTTCGGTTGCCCCGATACTTTGTATACACGCGTTATGCCTTCTTACCTGAAAATAAAACCAAGCGATGATACCCTGATATGTAATGGTGGTAGCCTCTCGCTGGCTTCAAACGCTACAGACAGTGTGCAGGATATGCCACTGACCTATTCATGGACGCCGGTGGGCGGCCTCGTGTGCGCTACCTGTGCCACCACGGTGGCTACGCCGTTTGGATCAACTGTCTATACGGTAACAGTAACAGACAAATCTGGCTGTTCTAAAATCGGCGAGGTAAGAGTAAACCTGGATACAGTTACAGCCGCCCTCTCGCGTGTCAATGATACCTGCAACGGGTTCAATAATGGCAGTGCGACGGTGACGCCGGTCTTAGGGAAAAAACCTTTTAGTTATATCTGGTCCACTTCCCCGAAACAAACCGGAACTACCGCTATAAACCTGACCGGTGGGTTCCCAACACCTGCTACCTATTCGGTAACGGTCACTGACAACAACGGTTGCCAGGATGTGGCTACTGTCGGCATCTCCGAGCCGCCACCTAACAATCTGTCTATTGTAGCTTATAAAGGCCCTACAACCTGCCTTGGCAAC